>Ga0183097_10155_pt1 | contig 219333 bp, 176 predicted proteins | sample BioMet8_FD_128883 | JGI IMG/M metagenome (GOLD analysis project Ga0183097, IMG submission 128883) | Microbial communities from bioreactor (seeded with sewage sludge) at Lawrence Berkeley National Lab, California, USA - Biofuel... | ecosystem: Engineered > Bioreactor > Anaerobic > Unclassified ... | reverse complement strand
TTGAAAGGAAGAAGAAAGAGAAGAATAATACTGTCAGGATAATCCGCAGAATTCGCTTCTTCAACGAAATGTACCAATATTCATTCACAGAATGCCATTTCCTTATTAATCCAAAACCCCTCTCCTGAAAGAATAAATATCTATTCATCACTTTTGATTAATTTGTTTTTAGCACATGAAACTCAAACTCTCCTGTTCCCAATAATCCTTCCCCACTGACGCCCTCAACTTTACCTATGAATCCAGTGTTAATATCTGAACAATAAAATTGAAGGGTGGCTTCTCCCTTTTCATCAGTAATGACCGAAGGCGCCCAAAGCAACGTATTGCGGGTATCAAAGGATGAATCCTCTTTTTCCTTATCATACTTGGGTTGATAAAACTCACGCTTTGTGTACAAGGCTTTTACCATTGAGAGATTATTCATCTTTAAAAGCTCTTCCTCTGTAAATTTGGCATATGAATTTTGGTATACAACAGTCTGCATATCTGTCAAAAGCCATTTTCCGCCTCCGATATCTTTATATTTAACGATTTTATAAGCTTTACCTTCGACAGGTTTAATTCTCGCAGTATCGTTACACGGGTGATAATAACCTATTCTATAATTATGCAAAAAGCCATGAGGGCATACATAAACGTCCCTGTTTAGATTAAATTTAGCAAGACTATCCAAATGCCCGAGGTATTTATCACGGAAAACTGAAGTACCGCGTCCCTTAATGGTAACTTCATCAAGTTTAATCACACCCGGTCTGGGAACATAGGGTGTTGCAGATTTTTCTTTTGCTGTATCGATTATTGCAATTAAAGGATAGTTTATTGCTTTATTATTATTGAATTGATCGATCATCTGAAACGGCTCGTTCAGACTTATACGTGGCTCAAAATCAGCAGGAGCCATTGGCTTCAGGTAAATATTTCCACCCTGCCATGTTTTTAGCAACTGGGGTGAAATGGTAAATCGTCCGGTTGAATCTGACTCAATTATTGACTTATTTTTTTCTTTTTCAGGATTATACGCCATAATAAGCTGATCCCCCTTTGGAGCTTGTTTTAGTTTCTTTGTATACCTCACCCTCCCTTCAATACCATCTGTAATGACAGGTTTTCTGCAGCATTGGTTTTCTTCATTCCATACATACCTCCTCCACCCTTGTGTGAGCAGCAGCAGATCCAGATCTTGTTCGTGGTTATTCTTCTTATCAAAATACCACGTTGGTTCGTAAATTTTTCCCTTCAATTGTGAAGACAAGTAGTAATGAGTAAGAATGTTTTTCTGATCGGCGGGATTCTGATACAGTTTATCATACACAGTTGCTCCGAGATTGGCTACAACCGGATTACCATTCTGGTCGGTCACCCTGATCAGCACTTTGGTCTTTCCCCGAACGAGGTAATTATCTTTATCCAGCCTTGCTTCGATCGACAATTTCCGCTCCGGGTTAACATAGACCAGACGTTCGGCTACAGGGTGAAGATTCTCATCAAATAAAGTCAGTTCGGCGATCCCTTGTCCGGGAAATTCTTTCAGCGGAATCCTTATCTTAACCCTATCATTTAGTTTGGCCGCAGCCATACAGCAAATCATTCCCCTCATCTGTCCCCTTAAGTACACTCTTTGATTGGGCAGTCCTATGCTTTTTGATATCGTGAACTCCAGATACTCTTTGTCCCTCCCTGTTAATTGCAAAGTAATCCCCTGAGAAAAAACCTCAGGCAAAAGAAAAGTGCTGTCAACAGCAGGTTTTGAGAGTCTGATGCTATAATGTTTCCCTTCAACAGGGGTAAATCTCAGACTTCCCATCCCGGCATGAGAGCTTTTAAATTCGGTTAAAGGTCTATCTCCTTCAAACAGAGTTCCTGCAACATCCTGAGAATTGCCGTCTATATTCACTGCTTTAAAGGCCAGATCGCTCTCTATGCCTGCAACGAGATTACCTCCTTCGGGAAAAGTATTAAATTCAATCAGACTTCCCTTTTTACAGGGAACCGCAAAACTCATGAATTTCTCCCTTGCATTATAAAGATCTGCATACCGTTCTTTTAATTCTACTCGCAAGCCATCACCTGACCACTCTTGCAATACAAAATACAAGTTTGCCTTTCCTTCCTGATTGGTAGTTGCCTGAACTTTTCCAAGTGATTTTTTTTCTTGAAAGAGTTCCGCCTCAATCTGGGCAACTTGAGGTTTTCTCCCCTCCGACAGAGCTGTCAGGCCAAGCCGGATCGTATCTCCTTCTTTATAAATTACTTTGTTAAAATCAGCAGTTAGCGAAGAATGCGGCTTCATGTCTTTTTTGACAGTGATCCTCTTTAAAGAAGTTATTTCAGCACCGTCCTCAAAAGAAGAATGGCCCGTATAGGCAGCCAAAAAATAATCCCCTTCGGATAAGCTATCCGGTAGAAACACATGACCATTTGCAAACCCATTAATGATCTCGTATTTTTCATTCCAGACCGCTTGTCTGGTCTTTTCTCTGATCAATTGCAGGTAAAGGGTCTTGCTCAAAGATGATGGAGTAAAATCTTGGGCATTGAGCAGGTAAGCTTTGAACCACAGGTCTTCGCCTGTCTCAAAAATGTCCTTACTGGATTGTATGTAAACCTCTTCCCTTGAATTCTGCTTTCCAATGGAATCAAGATGCAATGCAAGTTTTTCAATATCTCTGACAACCGGTTGAGAAAAGACATTTGCGGATAAGATAAATAAAATAAAAAAGAAAACAAATCGCTTCCACTTTAATATCTCCTCGCAACTATCATTAAGTTTAAGTATCATGTAAGTCAGGGTTTACGATATATAGTATAAATAGTAACTATTGTACTATTAGCTGGTTGAAAAATTCTAAAGCGAAATATATACAATATTATGTGATATTCAAAAAAACATCAAAAAGAATTTATTTTATATTAAATTTAAGTTCAAATCTTTCTCATAGTATCTCAACGAAAAATTGTGTAAGTAATGAGAATAAATTGATGTCGCATTTGTGAATTAATACGGATCATAAAAAAGGAAACAAAACGGAATATGCCACCAAAACCCCGAGACACAAAAGTTCACCAAATAATTAAAATTGAATCTATTTGGTGGGCTTTAGTGCTTTGGCGATTTGGTGGCAAAAAACGTCTTTTCAGGAACAATTATTTAAAATCAAAACTGCGACGTTATACCTTTTTTATTGCTAACCACGAAAGAGTATGATAAATTTGCAGAAATTTGTCCATCATGCGCATTGATATCTTAACCGTGGTTCCGGAACTGCTCGAAAGCCCTTTTAATTATTCCATTCTTAAAAGAGCCCAGGCCAAAGGTCTGGCAGAAATTCACATACACAACATCAGGGACTGGTCCACTGATAAACACAAGCGGGTTGACGACTACTCCTTCAGCAAAGGCGCCGGGATGGTCATGTCCATCGAACCCATTGACCGTGCCATTTCTGATCTCAAGTCCCAAAGGAATTACGATGAGGTGATATTTCTTACCCCGGATGCCAAACTCTTCGAACAGCGCGATGCAAACACACTTTCTCTCAAGGAAAATCTGATCATCCTCTGCGGGCATTACAAGGGAGTGGATCAGCGGGTGCGCGACCATTTTGTTACCTTGGAATTTTCCATCGGTGATTATGTCCTCACGGGCGGGGAACTTGCTGCGGCCATTGTCTCTGATGCCATCGTACGCCTTATCCCGGGGGTTTTATCCGATGAAACCTCTGCCCTCACCGATTCTTTCCAGGACGGGTTGCTCAGTCCTCCCGTTTATACACGCCCGGCAGAATACAAAGGCTGGAAAGTCCCGGATATCCTTTTATCAGGCAACGATCATCTGATCGATGAATGGAAACACGAGCAAGCCGTTGAGAGAACCAGGAAACTGAGACCTGGACTGCTTGAGGATCAGGAATAAGAAGACCGTCTTATTTCTCATCATTCATCCTGATTCTTCGTGCCACTGTATTTGCAATTAAGTTAGCCCTGGATTTGAATCCTCTCAAATAAAACGATCCGAAGAAAGCCTTACCCCAAAAGCTAAATGATTATCAGTGCGTTCCACGGGGTACTTAAAAAACAAATCAGAAACAGACGAAATAAGTCAATTAGTCGCTTGGCTCCCCCCAGAACACAATCACCCCTGTATTTTCCCCAATGTTTATTCGTAGTTTATTCGTATATTATTCGTACTTTATTCGTATCTAAACGAATGATCTACGAATAATATACGAATAAACTACGAATAAAGCCCGAAGAAGACACGGTCCTGGCTGTAACATTTTGTGGAGGGAATATTGCCAGGATGTGTTAAAACTATCAATTTCTATTTGCGGCAGATTTGCTGATAAATGCAATAAGAGCAGTGCTCTTCCAGAGAAGTTTGACAGAAGGGAACAGAAGGATTAAAGATTTCAGTCAATAATCCCCGCAGTTGGTCAGCGAACTGGTCCGATATAGCTACAAATTCTACCTGCTGATTACCGTTTTCCTTGCATTTTAAATGGGGATCATAATTTTCTTCAAACAATCCTCTAAGATTAAAGATTCCGGGGTTAATAGCCTTTTCTAAAGGGAAGTTCTTATGCAGGATGTAAGAATAAACCAATGTTTGAAAAGCTGCTTTATTCCTGTTTTTGTTTTCTTTCTCAAAAAGGCTGCTCAGCGTAGTGAACTGGAGATCGGTTTTTCCCGTTTTATAATCCAGAATTTGCAAATCGCCGTCTAACCGGTCGAGACGGTCAATGATGCCCCCGATCTTTATTTTATCTGCATCGTCAACAGGGATAATCGTTTCAACCGGTATCTCAAGACCTTCGATTTTGAAAGGAGCTCTTTTACTGTCGATCTCCAACAGCCGGATCATGTATCTTTTCAGGATATTGTAAACAAGCCAGTTCTTCCCGGAAAACTGGATTTTTGCATTTTTCTTTAAGCCTTTGAAATATATCGCGCTAAAAGAATCATTAATTAAATTTTCGATCAGGTCCGGATCTTTGATTAATTCTTCAATCATTTTTTGATCCATGGTTTTGCCCTTAAACGGCTGATAAAGATTCTCCATGGATTTGTGAAAGATGAGGCCGAATATCCGCTGATCCACTTCTTCGGCAATTTCTTCAGGTTCTTTTAAACCGGCCACATATTTGAAATAAAACTGCAGGGGACAGGTAAGGTATTTATCCAGGGCAGTCGGGGAAAGGAAATTCTCTCCATCAAGATATTTTCTTAGAGAAGAGAGCACTCTCTCATCCTTATCGATGGTGATGTTCTGAACGGTCGCCTGCTGCATTTTATAGACTGCATTTAACTCCGTCACCTCAAGAGGCGATTCCATTTGCAACTGGTAAAGGTATCTGCTCTTTTCACCAGTCTGCAAACCATTGGAAGCTGAATTATAGACGAATGTCACATCTTCAGCCCTCTGAAGAAGCCTGTAAAAATAGTAAGCGTAGATAGCGTTTTGTTCCTCGATAGTGGGAAGCCCGTAAACTTTACGCAAATTGTACGGGATAAATGATCCGGAGGAAGCAATACGGGGCATTACACCATCATTGACAGAAAGCATGATAAGATTCCGGAAATCAAGAGCTCTTGTCTCAAGAATTCCCATAATCTGTAATCCTTCGATAGGTTCACCTTCAAATGGAACAGAGGTTTCATTGAGATACTGATCCGTCAAACGGAAAAATGTGCTGACAGATATAAAATCACTATTACCAAGAATTCTAACTCCATCCACGATAATGTTTTCTTTTAACCTGTTCACCGCCAGATAAGCATGATAAAGATATTCCCTGATCAGAACGGCTTCGGGCTGTTCTTTATCCTGCCAGAACAGGAAGATCTGTTTCAGGATCCCGGGCAAATAATCCGAAAGATTGGTAAGATTGCCGGGAGAAGTGAAAATCATTTTAAATAATCCGTTCAGGGCAAGCTCCTTTTCTCCCAGGTAAACAAGGTTATTTTTCTTGACAGAAGAGGTGATTTGCTTACAATCAGCGGGATGAACAGAAAGAATCAGTTGATTGCTGAGAACTGCAAGGACATTTTTGTAATAGAAATTTATTTCACCTTCCTCCGTTTTCGAATATTTCTGAAGATCGGCCAGGTGATTTATCAGACTGTAAACCGCTGACATCTTTAAAGGGAAACCCATTGTAATGTTAACTTTTTGGGCTTCTTCGGGAAGAGCAGAAATAAGGGGCAACAATAATTCTTCATCACAGAGCACCACGGCAGTATCATCAAACCTGGCGCCCTCAACATGATTCAAGACACGCGAAATCTCATCTCCCGCGATCTGGGCCTGACCCACCTGAGAGGATACATTCAATATTTTAATCGATTTCTTCTTGTTTGAAAAAGAATCCCCATCAAGAGGTAAATTGATTTGAGGATATTTTTCAAGATTTTTTCGCATGAATAAACCTGCCTCCTGGTGAGTATCGCGGAGATAATAATTATCAAAATCCCAATAAAAACAAGCTTGTTTTGAATTCAGAAGATAACTGAACAGCTCTTCTTCACACCGGTTCAAGGCATTAAATCCAACGAAGATATATTGTTTATCCGGGGGAAATGCATGTCCTTCTTTGTTCAAATTCTCAATCACACAGCGATATACCATTCCTTCATAGGCCAGACCTTCCGAATGAAGGGATGCTTTATAATGAGTGTAAATCTTAGCCAAATCCCTCCACAACCGGACAAACTCATTTTGATTGGTACTTCGCTTTTCCGTCAGAACCGATTTCCAGAAATTTTCCAAAGCTTCTCTATTATCCGGGTTTAAAGAACTAAAGCGTTCATCAATTTCCTTCAGGTTGGTAATATTTTCAAAAAGCTGATTTGCATCGGCCAGATATTTATCCACCTGATCGAAATCGCTCACCAGCATTCCTCCCCAATAATAAAAATCATCAAAAAGTTCCGTGGATGAAGTTAACTCAAGGTAAATCTTATAAAGCCGGAATATCAAATTGAGCCGGTCAGGGATAAAGTAGCCGGATAAGGAAGTAAATAATTTATTGATGGTGGATATTTCGGGTGAAATTATTGGCTGACCTACAAAGCTGTTCAGGTAATTATTAAAAAAAATCCCTGCTCTTCGGTTTGGAAAAACAATAGTAAGACGATTGATATTTTCGCCGTACTTTTCAAAAAGATCCGCTGCAACTTTTTTAAGAAATATTTCCACAGCCCAATGTCATTTGATTCATAACAGATTTCACGAAGTTAATCGAATTACCCGAAAGAGCACAATCGCGCTTCAATTATTTCCACTCAAACTCTTAGCCAACGTAAAGAAGTATACGACAAAAATCCCTTTGGGTGACTCTTCCTGTATTCACCTCTATAAATTAATAAATCCGGTCACCCGGTAACTCTGCCAGCCATTGATTACGCGTTATATTCCGCATAAGCTGCGTAGCAGTGAAATCTTGGTAGAATTTCGTTTCGCCTCTGAAGCAAAGCTGCGTAACAGCGACATCTTTTCCCTTCCTTTCAACAGATATCGCAGCTAACGCTGCTTCGGGCAATTCGTGATCCTGATTCTACAAAGATTTTACAACTAAAGCTGTTCTTAATGTGATCTGACAGGTGGCTAATCCATCCCATGTAAGTCATAATAGTAGCCCAATGAAGTAAAAAGGGAATTTTGTCATACACCCGTGTAAAGATTTTGGTTATTTAATTATCAAATTATGAGTATATTTATACAAACTTCAATAAAAAATATCCATGGATCGGTTTACTGCGGTAGGGAATCAGGAAATTTCAGCCATCGAGGAACTTTACAACAGTTATCTGAAAGATCCGATGAGTGTATCCGAAAGCTGGAGAAACTTTTTCGACGGATTTGAATTCGGAAAGAAATCCTATGACAAAGAACCGGCCGATACAACCACCACTTTAAAGATCCACAAAGAATTTCAGATATTGAACCTGATCAATGGTTACAGGGGCAGAGGTCACCTTTTCACCAGGACCAATCCTGTACGCCGCCGCAGACAGTACTCCCCTACTCTTGATATTCACAATTTCGGACTGGATGAAAAAGATCTGGATACCGTCTTTGAGGCCGGAAATCAAATTGGAATCGGTTCTGCCACTCTTCGCCAGATTATAGCCCATCTTGATCAAACCTATTGTGAATCAATCGGGGCCGAATACCTTTACATGCGTCAGCCGGAAATAGTGGAATGGCTGAGATCGAAAATGGAGAGCACCCGCAATCACGAAGAGCTGAGCGCCGAGGAGAAAAAACATATTTTTTATCATCTAAATATTGCTTCCGGTTTTGAAGGCTTTATCCACAGGAAATTTCCGGGCCAGAAAAGATTTTCACTGGAAGGTACCGAAGGTTTGATTCCTGCCCTGGATGCGATCATCGAGCGCGGCGCAAGGCAAGAGATCCGGGAATTTATCATTGGCATCTCCCACCGGGGAAGATTGAACGTGCTGGCCAATATCATGAAAAAACCTTATGAATCCATCTTCAACGAATTTCAGGGTACCGAATACGAGGATGCTGTGATGTTGGGAGATGTAAAATATCACCTGGGATTTGACAATACCATAACCACCGATGGCGGGGCCGCCGTGAAACTGATACTGCTGCCCAATCCATCACACCTGGAAACGGTATGTCCGGTGGCAGAAGGTATGGCAAGATCGAGGATTGACCATGTTTATAGCTGCGATTTGAATAAGGTTGCACCCATCCTGATCCATGGTGATGCAGCCATTGCAGGCCAGGGAGTCGTGTATGAGGTGGTACAGATGTCGCAGCTGGATGGATATAAAGCAGGAGGAACCATACACATCGTGATCAATAACCAGTTGGGTTTTACCACCGATTATCTGGATGCAAGATCGAGCACCTATTGCACCGATGTTGCCAAAATTACACGATCGCCGGTTTTTCACGTGAACGGAGACGATGTGGAAGCCATCATTTTCGTGATCAAGATGGCGATGGAATTTCGACAGCAGTTTCATTCGGATATTTTCATTGACATCCTCTCTTACCGTAAATACGGTCACAGTGAAGGAGATGAACCAAGGTTTACGCAGCCTACTCTCTATAAAGCCATTGCAGAACATCCCAATCCAAGGGAGATATATGCCCGAAAGCTGATCGGAGCCGGAATCATGACCCGGGAGGAAGTTGACCGGGAGATGGAAACCTTTAACAACTTTCTTGAAGAAAAATTTGAGGAGAGCAAGAATATTGCTAAAGTCCGTTCAAAGAATTTTCTTCATGAGGAATATAAGTCTTACCATATACCAAAATCTCAGGTAATTGCTAAAATCAAAACCGCTGTTCCTACTCATGAACTTATAGACTTGGCCAATCAATTAAACACCCTCCCAAGTGGAAAAGAGTTTTTCGGAAAAATCATCCGGCTTCTGGAAGCGAGAAAAGAAATGATAACCGAAAACAAGGTGGATTGGGCGTTAGCAGAACAACTGGCCTTCGCTTCTTTACTGACAGAGGGAATTTCAGTCCGGTTGACCGGACAGGACAGCATAAGGGGGACTTTTTCGCACAGACATGCAGCTATTGTGATCGAAAATACCGATGAAAAATATTTTCCCCTTAAAAATATTTCACCGGATCAGGCTCCTTTTTCCATTTACGATTCTCCGCTAAATGAATACGGAGTACTGGGATTTGAATATGGGTATTCACTGGCTTACCCCGAAGGATTAACAATCTGGGAAGCTCAATACGGAGATTTTGCAAATGTAGCCCAGGTTATTATTGACCAGTATATCAGCGCAGCCGGTGAAAAATGGGGTATCATGAATGGACTGGTTTTATTTCTTCCCCATGGTTACGAGGGACAAGGACCCGAACATTCAAGCGCAAGAATTGAAAGAATGCTTTCGCTTTGCGCAAACTACAACCTGCAGGTGATGAGCCCCACTACCCCGGCAAATTTCTTTCATCTGCTGCGCCGCCAGGTCTTATGGAAAGTCCGGATCCCGTTAATTATATACACTCCGAAAAGCCTGCTGCGGAATCCATTGGCTGTATCTCCCCTGGATCAGCTTTCTTCGGGAAGCTTCCAGAAAATAATTGCAGATGAAAAATCGAGGGAAGGGCTGGCAGAAACCCTTGTCTTTACTTTTGGAAAGATTTATTACGAACTCTTCGAGAAACGGAAAAACCTTGTCCGTAATGAAGTGGCGCTTGTCCGGGTGGAACAGCTCTATCCGTTTCCCCACGAGGAAATAGAAAAAATAATTAAAGACAATCCTCGGGCAGGGAAGATTTTGTGGGTTCAGGATGAACCCGCCAACATGGGGGTCTGGCCCTATATCAGAAGTAAATATCCGGATCTGAAACTGAACCTGATCAGCAGGCGGGAAAGTGCAAGTCCGGCAGAAGGCCTTTCTGCCAGGCACAAACAAAGCCTTGAGAAAATTTTCAATGAGGTTTTTGAATAATTTTTTAAATAAAGGAAGATGTTACTGGAAATTAAAATACCCTCTCCGGGCGAATCGATTACGGAAGTTGAAATCGGGAAATGGCTTGTTGAAAACGGAGCCGTTGTTAAAAAAGACCTGGAGATTGCTGAAGTGGAATCAGACAAAGCGACTTTTTCATTGTCAGCATCGGCAGCCGGGACTATAAAAATTCTGGTAAAAGAAGGAGAAAGGGTTTCCGTAGGTTCTGTGGCCTGTACCATTGACACCGAAGCCGCAATCGTTGAAGGAGAAAAACAGGATGAAAAAACAGTCGGTGATGTTACCGAAAAAGGGAAACCAACAGGTGAAGAAACAGGGAAAGGCCTAAGTGGAGTTTACCCCACAGAAGAAGCAAAAGCACCTGAAGCGAAAATCCAGAGTGCGGACGAAAAAAAAGTCACTGTTGATTCAGTGGGAAAAGCTGGAGAGAAAAGACCAGAAGAGGGAGAATTTCCTGAGAATGAGACGCCACAGGATTTTATCCAACCCGATCGGGAAGAAACCTCCGGTCATCCCAGGATAAAATTTACCGCTGCCGCAAAAGCAGTCATGGATGCAGAAGGATTATCCATTAACGAGGTGCTTGAGGGTTTGCACAGACTCACAAGGCAGGATGTTGAAACTGTTGTCAATCTTCTTAAATCCAATGTACCATATCAGGAAAAAGAAGAGAATAAAATCACCGGCGCTGCACCCTCAAGGATTGAAGACCGGAACATGATGTCACCATTGAGAAGGAAGTTAAGCCAGCGACTGGTTGCCGTGAAAAATGAAACCGCCATGCTTACTACTTTCAATGAAATTGACATGTTGCGGCTGATGCAGTTGAGAACAAAATACCAGAAAAGCTTTACCGAAAAGTATGGCATTAAACTGGGATACATGTCCTTTTTCACGAAAGCAGCCAGTATAGCACTGGCTCAATACCCTTTGGTGAATTCAATGATTGATGGGGAAGAGATCGTTTCCCCTCACTACCAGGATATCGGTATTGCCGTACAAACAGAAAAGGGGTTAGTGGTACCCATCATCCGGGATGCTGAATCTAAAAGTATTCCAGAACTGGAGCGCGAAATATTTGAACTGGCAGAAAAGGCCCGCAATAAAAAACTGACCATCCAGGAGATGACGGGAGGAACTTTTACCATTACCAACGGTGGACTGTTCGGATCCCTGTTATCCACCCCGATAATCAATCCGCCGCAAAGCGCAATACTTGGAATGCATGCCATCAAAGAGCGCCCCGTGGTTGTGGATAATAAAGTTGAAATTAGACCCATGATGTATGTAGCTCTCACCTACGATCACCGGTTAATCGATGGAAAGGTATCAGTTAGCTTTTTGTACAAGATAAAACAACTTATTGAAAATCCATCTTCCCTTCTTTTCCAGGGGAAAGATCCTGAAGATTTGCTGCTGGGATTGTGAAAACATTAGCAAAGGGCCCTGAATATCGGACCCTTTGATAACCTAACCAAAATCTATGAAAAAAGTGCTTTACCCTTATGTCTCAAAGATGATAATAAATTTAGTTAAGCCTTAAAAAAGTTGTTTAAAGAATGTTAAAACAGGCAATAAATTGGCATTATTTTATTATAAATTGGCATTCAAGTTAATAGCTGTATATGGTGCCAAACTTGCGTTTACGAAATAAAACAAACCTTCATTCCCCCTCAGAAGAGTGATCAACGCTTTAAAATGAAATAAGCTCATTCAGACTCCAAAAGATGTTTAGCCCGCTCCAATCCTTTCATTTGCTCACTGTTAAGGCTGGGGTATTCAAGTCCCAACGATTCCAGTTTATCCGTAATTATTTTTCCCACTGCATATCTCATAAACCATTTATGATCGGCTGGAATAACATACCATGGAGCAATCTCGGTAGAAGTATGCATCAATGCCTGTTCATAGGCCGACTGATAATCGTTCCAGGATTTCCTTTCCTCCACGTCACGATCCGATAATTTCCAGTTTTTATCAGCATTATCAATTCTTTTCAGGAATCTTTTCTTTTGGACATCTTTTGAAACATGAAGAAAAAATTTCAGGATGTGAATGTCATTATGGTGAAGATAACTTTCAAAGTTATTAATATCCATATAACGTTGTTTCCAGAATGTTTCATCTGGAAAATTTCCCTGAGACAGGATTGACAGCTCTTGTTTTTCCAACATCTCAGGATGGACTCTGACGACCAGCACTTCTTCATAATAGGACCTGTTAAAAATACCAATGTCGCCTTTTGCAGGGGTCAGTTTCACACAACGCCACAAATAATCGTGGTCAAGCTCTTCTACGGAAGGAGCTTTGAAACTTGTAACAATGCACCCCTGAGGATTGATTCCGGACATGACATGTTTAATGGTACTGTCTTTACCGGCGGCATCCATAGCCTGAAGAATAATCAACAGAGCGCATTTGTTGAAAGCATACAATTTGTCCTGCATCTTCGAGAGCTTCTTTATGCTTTTTTTCAGCTTCTTTTTTGCTTCCTCTGAATTTGTAAATGATCCGGTATAATCAGTAGGAAAATCAATTAATTTGCCATTCCCATCCGTCGGGAAAGTAAAATGATGATTAAACATATCATTACCTTTAAACATATTCACTAATTTACAAATAAAAACCCGAATTTGATGTGCTGATTTGTTGATGAGATGATGTGTTGATGTGCTGATGAGATGATGGCAGATGTATTCATAAGCTGAGTTTTGAGGATGGGATGCTGAGTGGCTCCCTCCCCCGGACGGGATGAGAATGTAAATTAGCACATCAACACATCATCTCATCAACAAATCAGCACATCAACTCATCAGTACATCAACTCTTTTCCCTATCTTTGTTTAAGTTTTAAAACAAATATGTACCCGGATCAATCTACCATATGCGCTGTATCCACTCCCCCCGGAACAGGAGGAATTGCAGTAATTCGTCTTTCAGGAAGAGAGGCGGTTTCTATTGCTGATAAACTGTTTATCTCGAAACAAAAAGGAAAAAAGCTGGAGCAGCAACCCCAGGGAACCCTTCATTTTGGAATGTTCGTTCAGGAAGGAACGTTAATTGATGAAGTGATTGTATCTTTATTTCGGTCACCTCACTCATACACAGGGGAAGATGTTGTTGAAATTTCGTGCCATGGGTCCCGGTATGTACAACAGCGACTTCTGCAGGCATTAATTTCAAATGGAGCACGGCTTGCAAAACCCGGGGAGTTTACCCAACGGGCTTTTTTTAATGGGAAAATGGATCTTTCGCAAGCAGAAGCGGTGGCGGATCTGATATCTTCAACCAATGCAGCTTCTCACCGACTTGCCCTCAATCAGATGCGAGGCGGTTTTTCGCAGGAAATCAATCATCTGCGGGAAGAACTGATTCGTTTTATTGCTTTTATAGAACTGGAACTTGATTTTAGTGAAGAGGACGTTGAATTTGCTGACCGGACAGCTTTAGTAGAATTATCTGAAAAGATCGATATATTATTAAGGAAACTTACAGATTCATTTCGTTTGGGGAATGCAATTAAAAACGGTATTCCTGTAGCCATTGTTGGTGAAACCAATGTAGGAAAATCGACTTTACTGAATGCTCTTCTCAATGAAGAGAAAGCCATCGTTTCCGAGATTCAAGGCACTACGCGGGATGTTATCGAAGATATAGTAAATATTGAAGGTGTTCTTTTCCGTCTGGCCGACACAGCAGGTTTGCGTGAAACAGCCGATGTAATCGAGACCATGGGAATTGAACGGACTTACGGCAAGATTGAAAAAGCGGAAATAGTCTTGTTAGTGGTAGATTTAGCCGAATCATACGAGACAATAACCAATCGGATTGTGAAAATAAGGAAGAAACTAACAGACCAGAAATTAATAGTAGTGGGAAATAAAGTAGATATTTTCCACGATTCTTCAATAAAAAAGCTAAAATCCTTCCCCCTAAAAGAAAATGAGGGATTTGTTTTTCTTTCGGCAAAAAAGAAGCTCAATCTCTCAGAATTGACCGAAAAAATGAAACACTGTATGTCGCTTGATACTATAAATTCTGAAGATGTAATCGTCACCAATACGCGGCATTATGAAGCCTTAACCCTGGCCAGGGAAGCAATAGAGCGTGTTATTGAAGGGCTTAAAACCGGAATTACCGGAGACTTTCTGGCTCAGGATATCAGAGAATGTCTGCATTACCTGGGTGAGATCACCGGGGCGATATCAAACGAAGAGGTGCTGGGGCATATCTTTAAAAATTTCTGCATCGGAAAGTGAAGTGGGTTTTTAAGAGGAGAACAAAGCACTAACAAAACACTAATAAAGCTAGTAACATGCTGATAATCAACGCTACTTGATTTTCGGCATGTTTCTTATTTTATCTTAAAAATTTTGGCGTTTTACCTTTTTGGGCGTAATTTTGTCACCAGTTTGTCACCAGACCCGGTTATCGGTGACAAAATAGGCCAATTTTTGTCACCGGTGACAAAACAGGCCATTTTAGATTATAAACTATTAAAAGTTTGCAACCATGAGTAGTGACAAAAACGTGCAAAAAAAAGAACCGGTGAAAATCCGTGAGAAGAAATTGGCCAATGGAAATGTCCATCTCTTCCTAGACATTTATTACAATGGAAAGCGTACACGCGAGTTCCTGAAGCTGTACCTTATTCCAGAGAAAACTCCTGCCGACAAGGAACAAAACCGACAGACATATAATTTGGCTGTTTCGATTCGTTCAAAGAGACAGTTGGAACTTTCTAGAACTGAATACGACTTACCAAAGCCCTATGCAGAAGAAACCCCATTCTTATCATTCTATCGAAGCATGTGTGAAGAAAGACACAAGACTCCTGATTCAGATGGTAATTGGGGCAACTGGCATAGCTGTCTAAAATACCTTGAAATCTATGCTGATGAAAAAACAACATTCAAAGACATAAACAAAGAATGGGTTCTTGGATTCAAAGATTTCCTGAATACAGTAGAAAAGGATAGTCATAAAGTAACGCACAAAAAGGATAAGAGTGTATTTCAAGGTCTTTCGCAAAATTCAAAGCTCTCCTATTTCAATAAGCTAAGATGCTGTATTAACAAAGCCTTTGAAGATGGAGTTATTCAATTTAACCCAATGCGAGGCGTTGAAGGATTCAAGCAAGAGGAAGTTGAACGTGTTTACCTGACAGTTGAAGAAATAAAAAGTCTGACTGCCACTCCTTGTATGTATCCTTGGCTTAAAAGAGCATTCCTGTTCTCTTGCCTTACAGGTCTACGTAAAAGTGATATTGAAAAGCTACTGTGGTCAGAGGTTCAAGACTTCGATGGCTTCACTCGTATCGTATTCCGTCAGAAAAAGACTAAGGCTCAAGAGTACCTTGATATAAATGAACAAGCTGTTCAATATATGGGCGAACGAGGAAAGCCAACAGACAGAGTCTTCAGTTCTTTCAAATATAGCGCTTGGACTATTCTTGAATTGAAGAAATGGGCATTCACTGCCGGAATTACAAAGAATATCACCTTCCATACAGGCCGTCATACATTCGCAACCATGATGTTGTCGCTTGGTGCAGACATCTACACTGTATCAAAACTTCTTGGTCATAAAGAGTTGGCCACTACTCAAATCTACGCCAAAGTGCTTGATAAGAGAAAACAAGAAGCCGTATCACTCATTCCAAACTTAGAAGAAAAATAGTATGATACAGCACCGTGGACAAGCTGCTATATTACTAGCACGCATGAACAGAAGTTCAAAACAATTAAGATATTACGGTAATACGCAGATGGACTTGGTTCCATCTGCTATTGCAGAACTTATGCCAGACATGCTCAAATGGGCTAACGATGTTTATGAATACTGGCTTTCACATTCTGAGCCAATACTAGGGGCAGAAATTGAGAAGGTTGATGACCTGGATTTTCTTCAAAACTACCTTAATGAACAATCTGAAAAGCTAACTTCAAAGCATCAAATACTCCTTCATGAATACACTTCGCTTATGGGTGATATGAAAGACAGAGCTGATAGAGTCTTGAAACAGTCTATCGGTGGAAACCTTAATATTACAATGGGATTGAATGAGCTTGGTGCAGAAAAAGAAATGATCAACGCACAAGAAGCCGGCTACCTAGATTACAAATTCCAACCCATAGAAGGTATGTCAAGAGCCCAGTTAAAGACACTGGCTTTTGCCATTGGAACTAGGATTAATATACCTCTTCGACGTAGATGGGTACTTTTTGAGGAACAATGGAATATAAAAATGCTGAATACTACCCAGATTCCAAACCCAAAGCTTGAGTCAATACAAGAAATGCTAGATTTTTATAGCGATGTAAACTTCACAGATTTATTTTGCCCATCCGAGGATATAAGATTTAAAACTCCGTTTAGTTCACGACGAATAAAAACGATGTTTTCGTCACTGATTAAAAAAGGATATGTAGACCCTGATACAACAGAACAACAGATGTTAGCTATATTTGGCAAAGAAGAATTCGACCAACCTATTAATTGGCTAAAAGATCTTCGCCAACTAGCATACTTTGTAGATACAGCTATAGCTCCTACCAACAAAGACTATTGGGCAGCTACCTCATGTTGCTTTGTCGTAAAAGGTGAAACGCCGAACAGAGGAAGCCTTAAATCCGCACTTGGCGCAGTAAAAGAAAAAGGAATATACGAAACGTATGCTCCTGAAATATTGTGTATTGCACAATACTTTAATAGACCAATGAGACTAAAATAGAATCTATCAAAACGATAGAATATATTAATTTTAAATTATTAACGTCATGAGAAAAAATCATTTCTCTATCTCTCTTTTTGCAAAGAGATTTGAAGGACCATCTTACGCATAAGATGGAACCTTATTGTGGGAAGGCAGGATTAAATAAGCTTTGCCACAAGGCAAGGGTCATCTACTTGGCCGAAGTAGTAAATCTGAAAAAGAATTACGTCAGGTTTGCTAAAGATTTCATTAACGTCCATTTCCATCATGATGCGGACGATGCACACAGTAAAAATCTTCATAATCTCAATATTGGGATGATTGAAGATTTACTGCTTAATAACCGAGCTCTAACAGAGTATTTCTTCAATCAGACAGACTTCAGTGATAAAAGCATTGAACAGATGATTGACATGATGAATGGTATGATGGCAATGCCACCATCCGTTCTATTGGCAGATAGCCATCTTGAAAACGGGTTCATTCTAGACCCACAAACCCCAATCCCGCCAGTTCTCAATTTTGAATGTCTATTCGACAACTACAAATTGGAGCTTATGGCCAGAATTGCAAACGAGGTTCATATCTTCACCGACATTGTTACGCCACATGATATGAAAGATCTGTTTAATTGCATTCCACGCAAACCCCAAATTCTAATGGCCAGAGATATCAAACGCATGGCCTTCTTCTTTCACACCTTGCATCATTTCAAACATATCACCTACTCATGGCAGAAAATCATTTCTGAACATGAGTTGATAGCCAGTCATAAAACCAAAAAGCCATTGAAACAAGGAAACATGTCAATGGGCGTATACGAATGCAGTTATCAAGAGCTAGAATCCATCGAAGCTAAGATTCTTGCATTGGTGGAACAAATACCAAGAATAAGAAAAAATAATAGGTAATCCAACAATTATAACGGCGCCACCTGAGAATGCACTTGAGAATACACTTGAGATGAATCTGAGTATGGTGCCAGAAGGATAAGCTCCCTGTAATTTTGCCTCCCGTTAGCGGACAACTACCGCCGACGAGAGGCATTTTTATTGCCATAAACTATTAAAATTTATCATAATGAACAAAGACATTAGTACAGGAGCAATTCCAGAAAAATCGCACTTCAACAACAGCATTGAAGATGCATTACAGAAAAGAGTTGAGAAGATTGAGATGACTCTATTTGAGGTCACAGCAATTCTTTCAGAGTTTGGTTCTATCAAGAAATTATTCAGAAAGATGGATAGTCTAGAGCGTAGACTAGGTCAAGGCAAAAAAGTGATGACTATGAAAGAAGCGTCAGAGTTTACAGGCTTCTCAATGGCACAATTGTATGTACTCACACGTACCAGAGCCATTCCACACAGCAAGCCCAATGGCAAAACCATCTTCTTCGACAAAAGCGAGCTTAATGATTGGCTGCTAAAGAACAAAATCGAGACTGTAATTGAGTTTATTGACGAGAAATGCTATTCGAAGAATGAGGGATTTTGATTTTTTCAGCACTATTGAACGATTAGAGGAACTGAAGGATATAGTAGCAAAGCTCGACGACTTAGAGCTACTCTACCAAAAGGTTCACTCCATGGAAATATTCCTTAATCGATTCAAAAAACTTGGTGATCTTATTATGCACCTTCAGAAGATAGAAAAGTCGACTTACATGCTAAAAGAATTTCTGCACATGGACGAAGCAGCCCAATATCTTGGCATTACAAAAGGCTGTTTGTATAAGATGACTGCAAGTAATCGTATCACCTGCTACAAACCTGGGGGTAAGCAGATTTTTATCCATCGCAACGATTTAAATAATTGGATTAAGTCAAACCGTATTATTTCAGATGAAGAAATGCGAAGAAAACAGCTAGAGTATGAAATCTTCAAAGGAGAATTGTCTGAACAAAAACGGAAGAAAGGAGCAAGTAAATAAATATGGACGCATTTAGCTTTTCAATGTCAGGATCCATGGATTTATCCGTTTTCCGAAAGATGCTGAGATTCATTCAGCTCAAGATAACTGATAAATATGAAGTTCCTCCTGAGATTATCAGAATAAAGGATACCACAATTGCAACACTCGGAAACATCAGTGCCTCAGTTGGGAAACCCAAAAGTAAAAAGACATTCAACGTTTCTGCAATTGTTGCATCTGCCCTAAGTGGTAAGGAAGTGCTTTACTACAAAGCGAACCTCCCAGTTGGCAAAGAAAAAATTCTATATGTCGATACAGAACAAAGTAAATGCCATTGTCATAAGGTTATGGCTCGTATTCTGAGACTTGCAGGATTACCTCTCGATAAAGAACCGGAGAACTTAAAGTTTCTTATGCTAAGAGAGTACACTCCTGACCAACGTAGACAGATTGTGTCATGTGCCATTGAAGAAGACAAACGTATTAGTTTGGTAATTATTGATGGTATTCGTGATTTACTTCGAGACATTAACAGTCCGGGAGAATCACAGGATGTTATGGGAGACCTAATGCGTTGGACTAGTCATTACAATGTTCATGTTCATACCGTGCTTCATCTTAACAAAGGCGATGATAACACTCGTGGTCATATTGGTACTGAGCTGAATAATAAGGCTGAAACCGTATTGCAGATTACCAAGAGCCAAAATGATAGCAATATCAGTGAAGTAAAAGCCATGCACATTAGAGACAAAGAGTTTGAACCATTTGCCTTCTGCATTAATAGCGAAGCGTTGCCAGAGATTGTAAGTGAATACTCCATTAACGTAGAGCGAAAACTGACAGTCGATACTATTCCTGAAGAACTGCATCGTCAAGCTCTTGAAGAAGTCTTTTCAAATGGCGACATTGCCAAGTATGAAGAGTTGATAAACAAGCTTCAAAGGTCTTATTCAAAAGTCAATTACAAGCGTGGCAAAAATAAAATCAATGATTTACTGAAATACCTCTCAGGAAGAAATATCATTGAGAAAACAGCCGTCGGATACCATTACAATCCCGATTTTGAATCATTACAAACGGAAGAATAAACGACTTTACTTTAGTTTGTGTGTATATAATATAAGAGTAAATTGAATTTTAATTATGAATATAGTTCAAGCAAAACAGATACAGCTAGAAGATTTCCTGGCTCAATTAGGCTACCAGCCGACTAAAAAGGACAAGAATAGTCTTTGGTACTATTCACCATTCCGCAAGGAAAGTACGCCATCGTTTAATGTCAACATACACAAACGTGTATGGTATGACCATGGTTTGGGTAAAGGTGGCAATATTATAGACCTCGCCATGGAGTTATACCAGTCTGATGACATTCACTATCTGCTAAAACAGATTGAGAAGTATGCGCCAGCTATACCCTCTCAGCGTTATCAAGTAGAATCATATCGTACAGACAGTCAACCCACATTCAACTGCGTAGAAGTTTTTCCATTAACAACTCCGCAATTATTGTCTTATCTCACATCTCGGGGCATAGACTATAAGATTGCTATGGAACAATGCAAAGAAATCCATTACCGATACAATATGAATCAATACTATGCAGTGGCCTTTGAGAATATCCAGGGAGGATATGAAATTCGCAATCCCTACTTTAAAGGATGTGTTTCACCAAAATCTATCTCTGTTATCATGGCCAATGATGAAATGCCATGTGATAGCTGCTGTGTATTTGAAGGTTTTGTTGACTATCTATCATATCTGACCCTTAAAAAGCAGATAACAGACTTCACGATGAACGAGAAAGAAACGGACTACATCATTCTCAACTCTGTATCGCAGATAAACAAGGCGCTTCCAATGCTTGAAAAGTACAAGCAGATAAACTGTTATCTAGACAATGACCAGTCAGGTATTGCAGCTACAGACTTAATCGCAGGCAGTTTTGCAGACCGGCAGGTAAACAATGTTTCACTCAGATACAATGATTATAATGATCTGAACGACTTTTTAATGAGAAAGCGCAAGGGATGATAATTTTATAGGTCTCTAGTAAAATGTGGTATAGAGCATTGCCGAATTAATACCGATATAATAAGTTTAGAGAACCAGCGTAATAAATGCGTTGGTTTTCTAAGTTTAATGCTTAGTTTATATAAATGGGGTTGTTATATAAGAAAATGGGATACTTTATAAACAAAAAGTATATCTACAAGCAACAAAATAAACTTTTATTCTTATACTCCAAATAAAAACAGTATCTTTGCAGTTGAATTATATATCAAATATATAAACTATGAGTATAACTACAGGAACTAAAATAAACCAATTACTGGCGACCGTTGATCATTCAGGCTTACTTTTCTCTGGATGGCTGAAGTCTCAGGGATATTCCGAACAGTTACAAAAGCGCTATCGGGATTCTAAATGGCTAACATCCTTGACAAGAGGCGTTATGTATAGGACCGGAAGCAAACTGTCGGCTTTTGCAGCGTTAGCTTCCTGCAATGTTCAAACAGGTACGAATCTGCGTATCGCAGCCCATTCTGCACTAGAGTTTGCAGGTTTCAATCATTATGTACCAATGGGCAAGCCTGTGTTGACTGTTGCATTGGCAGACCTCTGTAAACGTCCGGCATGGATGATAGATGACAAGTTTGATATGACATTCAGGACTTTTAATACAGATACTTTCAGCTCCATAGAAGTTAGTACAAAAAACACGGATAGTGGTAAACTGATAATATCATCTCCAGAATTAGCATTCTTGGAGTGTCTGCTATTGGCACCGAAATATTACGATTATGTAGATTTGTATTATATAATGGAACAATTAACAACGCTAAGAAGCGACATTGTTCAGCATCTTTTGGAGACCACCAATAATTATCGAGTAAAACGACTTTTTTTATATATGGCAGAAAAAGCAGGGCACTATTGGTTCGAAGAGATTTGTCTTGATAAGTTAGACTTAGGTTCTTCCAAGCTGCGACTGTCTTCAAACGGTACATATATATCAAAGTATAAAATAACAATACCCAAATCATTAAGTGATTATGAAGGATAAATACAAGAAGCAAGTGGCATTACTGATTAGGATCATGCCATCTGTCTACAAAATAAAAGAGTTTGCAGTGCACGGAGGCACAGCTATAAACCTATTTCACAAAAATATGCCTAGGTACTCCGTTGACATTGATATTACCTATACCCCTATTGAATCTCGTGAAATGAGCCTGAAAGCCATTAACTCAAAGCTTCTTGAAGTAAAACAAAGCATCGAGAAAAGTATTCCTGGTTGTAAGGTTGTGCATAAACCAAACGTGTGGAAGCTGCTTTGTACTTATGAAGAAGCAATGGTAAAGATTGAAGTGAATGGTACAAAAAGGGGCATAATTGGTGATACTGTCGATATGCCTCTTTGCGAAAAGGCACGAGCTGAATTTAGTATGGGATGTAAGGCTCGCACAGTGTCTTTTAGCCAATTGTATGGAGGTAAAATCACCGCAGCTTTAAGCCGTCAGCATCCACGTGATTTGTTTGATTGCAAATACATGAATATTGATTCATTTAACTTGGTGAAAGATGGCTTTATGCTATGTCTATTAGGCAGTGATAAACCTTTGATAGAGTCTTTACAGCCAAACGATATAGACCAAACTGATGCTCTGGAAAATCAGTTTGCAGGAATGTCAGATATACCATTTGAATATACGGACTATTTATCTGCAAGAATTGCCTTGCTTGATATGGTCAATTCCAGTTTGACTGATACGGATAAAGAATTCCTTTTGTCCTTCGAAATGGGTGATCCGGATTGGGATAAATGTAGCGTAGGTGATTTATCGAAATATCCTTCGGTACAATGGAAGTTGCTCAATATTGATACACTTAAAAAGAGCAATATTAAGAAGTTCAATCAAGGGATTACTAAATTGAGAACATATTTAGGAAAATAACTACCTTACATTCAAGAAATCTTTTCCAATTTGACGGATAAGAAAAGTAATACAGACTTTGTAGCATTACGAAAGGCTCTTCCAACTGCGGAAGGGCCTTTTTCAATTATACAGAGTTTAGTTTCAGAGTTCAGTTTGACGATATAATTGAAATACCGTTAAAATCAGAGGGTTAAAAGAATACTTATTTCTTCTGGGGATAAATCTGCTGTTCCTTTGCAGACGAAATTCAAAACACAATAACAAAACAGACGAAATATGAGTCCATTTTTAATCTTTGCTTCCGTACTGACAATCATCTATATCATCTACTATGCAGCAAACATTACGCTGGATATGCGCAAAAAGAAAGATGCTCAGAATACCGACGAGGTGGAATCCTTTGACGTATCACAGATGAATGGTAATGATGAACCTATTGAAGTTTCAGAGGATGGCGATGGCTTCACCCTCACAAAGTTTAAAGACCAGCTTCAAAATATAACGGCGTTGCCCCATCAAGAATCCAGGCCAAAGGATTTTGAACAACCTGAGACTGTGCAAGCAGAGAATCCTGATGAACCACAGGAGGTAACGGATGAAGATAATAACATGAAGCTTACCTTCTTCGATAATATGAATGAAATCAGTCCTGAATACTCAGTTCAGCTAGAGAGACAGGAATTTAAGAATGCCCTGCTTTCAAAAGGTGCTCTTCGAAATCTCATTAAAATAAAAGAGAAGCGCAATGAGGTATAAGAACAGCTTGCGTTTGCTCTCCCTAGGATTTCTTGCTACCTGTGTGCAGAAAAGCTATGCAAAGTGTGGTAATGTTGATTACAGTTGGGGGGCTGATGCCCTTGCAAATGCCCACAATTATATAGTGACCATGATGCTCTATTGCTTATATCTCATATATGCAATCGCCTCAATTGTAGTAATTTACGCAAGTTTGCAAATCTATATCAAGATGAATACAGGTGAAGAAGGAGTAACAAAAGACATTATAACGGTTGTCGGAGCTTGCCTCTTTATGATTGGTGCATCTATCGTATTCCCGGCATTCTTCGGATATCGTATCTAACCTGAATAATTCATATTAACAAAAAAAGAAGCTGTATTTCTTGTGTAATTCAAGAAAAAGTATTAACTTTAAAGTATTCAAAATCAAATTAATACATACAGCTTCTATGTGCAAAAATACAACAAATAATTCAGTTGAGCAACAGAAAACATTATTTTCTTTTCCAGAACCTGTTTTTGGCAAGAAAATCAAGGTTGACTTCAATGCTCCGGACATATCCTCCAATGGCGGTTTGCTGCTTGCTCGCTCCTCGAAAGACACTCTTCCTTCCAAGATGGGCCGTCTGATCCCCGATGACAGGACACAATGTCTTGTTCGTCATTCATATGAGGAAATGGTCTGCCAGCGTGTAAATCAGATTCTCTGCGGTTATGAGGATGCCAATGATTGTGACCGACTCCGCGGTGACAGTGCATTGAAAATATCAGTAGGACGTCGCCCGTCAGAAGAGGATCTCTGCTCCCAAGCAACGATGACACGTCTGGAGAACAATGTCGACAGCAAGACACTGTACAAAATTGGAAAGCTGTTCGTAGAGCAGTATGTCAAGTCCTTCTCCAAGCCGCCCCGCCATGTGATACTTGATGCCGATGATACGAACGCCAATACTTACGGCGCCCAGCAACTGACATTGTTCAACGCCTACTACAATGAGTATTGCTATATGCCGCTGCTTATCTTTGACGGAGTGAGCAAGAAGCTGATACTTCCCATGCTCCGTCCGGGAAGACGCAACAAGTCCCTGAATGTGTCGCGCATTCTCCGCCGGGTCGTCGAGTACCTTCATGAGTGCTGGCCAAACACTGTCATTGAGCTTCGTGGCGACAGCCATTTTTGCTCCCATGAGTTCATGGACTGGGCATGGAGCAAATGGTATGTACGCTATCTTACGGGACTGAGCGGCAACACAAAGCTTCTGGATATGGTGGACAAGCCAAGAAGACGTGCCGAGAATGATTTCAAGAAGGCTTTGGAGAAGCTCCATGGCTCTGACAGTAAAGACAATGTTGTGATACGTCGGTATGTCAAGCTGGACTACAAGGCACAGAGTTGGAAACATGAGCAGCGCGTCATAGCCAAGATCGAGGTAAGCACCAAGGGGACCAATATACGGTTCGTTGTCACGAAGAACAGGAACAATTCACCCGAAACCATCTACAAAAGATATTGCAAACGCGGTGAGATGGAACTTTGGATAAAAGACGTCAAGTATTTCAAGGCAGACCGTATGTCATGCAACTCATACCGGGCCAACTATTTCCGCCTCTTCCTCTATGCCGCGGCTTTTGTCGTCGCCAACACGATGAAACATAAGCTCTTCAATGGCACTGCCATAGAGAACTTCACAATGGACAGCTTTATAAAACGCATCATGCTCAGCGCTGTATATGTTGTGGAAAAGAAGACATTCGTACACGTTAGTTTTACACCACACCACCGGCATCTCGAAGAACTGACCGTCGCCTTGGAAAGGCTGACTGCTTAACGCCACCTGACAATACGATTTCTTAGACATGCCTAGGCAAGGCATGAGACTCTTCATGCCCATAAACCAAATTCGGGTATAATTTAGGTCTTCAAGAACACTCATAAACGGCTATTGAGAACATCTTAATGACGACATAAGTTCGACAAAACGACAGATTCTTATCCACAGTTCAGTTTTATGTAGAAAAGAGGAACTGTCTTAGAGCGGTATGAATTATTCAGGTTAAAAACCATGTCTTCATAAAAGAATGGAGTATATCCCTCAAGTCTGTTAAAATATAAACCCACCGGCCTCTCAGTTCTGAAATCGATATTTTTAACCCGTTTTGACTTTGTCGAATCCGTAAGGCAATAAGCTTTACTGCAGGATAATGCACCAATCAATACAAAAATTAAAAGGGAAATTTTATTTGTTACTGTATTTTTTTTCATTCTGTCTTAGTTTGCTTAATACTTTATTGGAAGCTGAAGGATCCATCTCTTTGAATATGAATAAAATATCTGCTACATCCGGATATTTGTTGTAAGGTATCCTGTTAATTGCGGATTCCAGTTTGAGAAGCTTGTTTTCAGGCACTTTATGATTTCCTATTTTTGCTATGTAAGCCTTATAAATTGGCTTTATGTCATTATCAAACAAGGTATATAGTTCATTTTCAGGCGTAGTATAGAAATAGTAAATAAGAAATAATCTGAGTACATGGTAATAATTATAGCCAAGTTCACCAACAACCCTGTTCTCTATCGCTGAGCATTTAGGGTAAGTACTTGAGAAATTGATGCCACCTTGAAAGAGATTACCATAAAATCCATTTTTAATGAAAGACTCTTTAATACTACGCTCAAACGGGATTTCGGTCAGAGTCTTTGAATTTTTAACCCAAAATTCAGGATTATAGTGGTTCTCCCAAATTAATTTCCGGTCATTTTCTTTGATAACCTGTTTAGTAAATTCGGATGTTTGTTGAGGTCTATGATTATAGAAATAGATGGTGGAGGTAAGGCAATTCACCTGCCTGATATATGTTTTGGCATTTTTATTTAGTTTATAATCTCCATAATCTCCAGGCCTAATTGCCTGCATTGCATGAAATTTTAAAGAATTTTCTATCCGTTCCAATTGCCAATCTTTTCCTAAATTCTTGTAATGCCAGGTATGTTTTAGATAACAACTGTCGACATACTCGTTAAATCCATGCCGGATGGTTTTATTGAGAAATTGGTATTTATTAAGAGACAATTCCAGGTAAATAATCTGCAAATCATCCTCAATAAACTCCAACTTGCCTCTAAATCTAAATTTGTTGGTATTTCCTTTAGGGGAGAAAGAAATAACAGCCACCTTTTTGTTATCGACTGTTTTTTCTCCAATTCTTTTATATCTGTAATATTTACCAGGATCTTCATTTACTGGAAATATATAATGTTTGCTCCCGGATAAGTCAGAGGGGGTAAATTCAGTAATCGGAAAATTTCTTACAAAAAAGCTATTATTAATAATTGAAGAATACGAATTATAAGAGTTTGGCTTTTCAAGTGCCAGTTTAGCTTCCGCCGATCTTCCCTGAATAAAATTCCAGTTTCCTATTCCACTTTGGTTTAATTGTACTTTATAAAAGATCTCAGAAGCATTGACCGGAAAATTATCCACCGTGCAGTAATCCCTGTAAAAAGCATCGGCCAGATAAATCTGGTTCTTCTTCGCTTTATAGTTATCGTAAATTGCCTTGATCAGGTTCTCTATCTTTTCAGGTGCAATAACAACCTCATCGAGGGTGAATACTTTGGGTGTCAGGTATATAATTTCCTCTTTTGAGGTTTGATCAGCCACCAAATCAATTATTTTGGAGTCATAGCCAAGTAAACCAATCTTTAATTGAGCTTCCTTTTTGGCTGATCTTATTTCAAAATAGCCGTCATTATTGGTAACTGTTCCAATATTTTCTTTTTGCAGTTCGATTGAGGCATAAGCCAACGGCTTTTTGTCGTTGGCATCAAGTATGTTCCCCCTGATCAGGTATTGCCCTTTGGACGGGAACGCCGTAACAACCAAAAAAATCAGGATAAAGTTCCTGAGACAGTTTCTGCATCTTTTAACAGGTCTGAAGTAAATCATAGGTAAATAGGTTTAACTGTTGCACTGTATTACATCACTAATACAGTGCAAATAAAAATATTTAAATTTATATTTCCTAATTCTGTACTTGTTTTTTTAAAATAAATATTTAATCAGGATTTTTTTTATTCAGAAGAGTAGAAGAGAAGGGGATTGAAAGGTGATTCCTTCATACTTTCGTTTCTATTTCTGCGGACTATCTGTTGACTTCCTGTTGACATTATGTTGAAAATTCAACAAAAAGTCCTTTGAGATTTATTTTAAATCCATTAGTAACTATGGAGATAATATTATGCAATTACAAGGTTGAAATATCTCCGGGGCAATGTTTTTTCAGTTTACTTTCCGGGATTTAGGTATTGTTCCCGGAATTAATGTCGTTTGAGTTAAGGGAAAGTATCCATCGTCGTCAGCTCCAGCTCCTTTGCCGTTAGCTTCAGCTGACGAAGAAAGTTTGAATCATTGATGGCTTTAGCCACATTGATTTTTAAAAAATGTGGCTAAAGCCCCTTTAATCAACATATTTCCCGCATTTGCGGGATCAGCTGAAGCTGACGGCAATGGAAGGATATCAAAAATATTTTCGGATCATTCAGGCAAGAGATAGATCTTGATTGCCTTAACTGAACGGTATTGGTTTCGGAATTCTAATGATTGAGTCCGCTCCGATAAGCTTGTTTTTCTCAATTGCTTGAGAATTTAATATTTTCGGAATGCGACCAAGTTATTGGCAATATTGCCGTCACGAATGATTGAAAGACAAAATAGAGCTCGATGTATAAATATTTGAGCACATATTTTGCCAAAATAGAAGTTCTTTGACATAATTGTTTTATGTGATTTAGGATCCGGACAAAGTTTACCCATAAGCAACGGATATTTGCCCACATTTGATGCTTAATCAAACCTCGGTATCTGCTCTTGGCGTTCGGATAGTGATAGGCTAACTGAAAAATGGTTGCTTCAACATTGTTGCGTTTTTGCAATGTTTCAACTGGCGTTTCATCTATTTTTTTCCTTATCAGGTATGTATCAATATCTTTGAGGGTAAAGTAGCGATAAGCTTTATCGATTTTAATGCGCCATGTATCGTTACCTTTTTTGTTTTTGGCCTTTACAACCGTAAGCTGTTTGTTTGTGCAGGTGTCCAAAACAGTGAGATCTTCGCCTTCTGTAAGATTAAATTCAAATCTGCCCCTGGGCCCTTGTATAGCATGCAGGTATAGGTTGATATGGTTGCTTTCACAGAAAGCCTGATTATCAGGACTGTGATAGGCACCATCCATGTGCGCTGATTCTGTTTTATCAGGGAAAATTTCCTGGACTTTGTTAATATCGTCTTGCAAGAACTCAACATCTGATATACTTACTTTTCGGACATCGACATTGCCGATCAGGTTTAATCCTTTGTCATCACAGCTTTCGGTTACGTTGATACTGTATCCTTTGACCTTATTGCCATCTTTGTTTCGATAATTACAATCTGTATCGTGTGGTGACTGGACCGATTGAGCCGGTACTTCTGCATTCTCGCGCGCGATTACCGTTTTATTTTCATCGACTTTAAAATGCTCATGAAAAACTCTTTGCAGGGTTTGATAACGAGTGTCGGCAGAAACAGGGAGAATGGTTAAAATATTGTATATCAATCTGCCAAGTTCCTTGAGCCTGGATTTGACCTCCTCGCTGGTGCAAGTGTACACGACTTTATTACCCTCCAGTTTGAGCAGGTTATCCAGTCTTTCTTCCGTGGCTTTGTCAAATTGGCCTGGTCGTTTGAACTGGTTATAAAAAAGTCGAAGCGTTTCATGTATTATCTCGTAACGGCTAAGCCATGCGATATTGCTCCCCAGTAATTTGCTGTCCATACGGATGCGTTTACCACTGACTTCAAAATCAATACATTGATTTTTGGTTATGTCAGCAAAAACAACTTCAAAGAGATTTTCACTTCCTGTCTTTGCGTAATCATTTACGCGTTTGCGGAACAAATAGTAGGTTGAACCAGTGGGTACGGGATCATTAATGTTAAGTAATCCTATTGCACTGCGAGTCAGCATATTAAAACGACAATTTTCGAAAAGTTTCTCATCGCTTAACCCTTCTGCTTCTTTAAGTACCATCATGGCAACCAATACGCGAACAGGAGCATTGGGTGTGCCATTGTTCTGGCAAAACAGCTGGCTAAAAATGTTCTCGTTGATCCTCATAGTAACTTGCTGCCGAAATTGGTTATGCCAAGCCGTTTTGTCTTCATATAATTTCAACGACTTGCCGGAAAATAATGATTCAGGTGAGCCATAGAGGTTTAATTGGACTGATTCAGGTGATTTTTTAAACATTATCTATTTGAATAATTATGCTACTAAGCTACATAAAACATTTATAATACGCAATTAAATATCTGATTATTAATTAAATAAATCAACTTGCCACTTTTCGGAGTGGACTCAATGATTCAAATTATGGAAGATTAGGAAAGAGGAATTGGTGGAATTGAAAAAAGTAATGCTCTTGTGAAATCCGAAGATTAGGCCTTTGAATTTTTCTAAAACCTTAAAATAAAATGCTGTTTCTGTAATTTCTTCCTGAACAGCAGTATCCCGATTTCGTACAGATCCAGGGAAACTCTCACCTTCTTTTCTTTAATCACTTCCTGCCACAGGGTTTCCATTTCACCGGATTTATGAATACCGCGTATGATCATCACGTCATCATCACCACCTAATTTTAGTTTAAGCAGGATTTTGTTTCTGGCTTCACCCGGAAGAAATGAAAGGTTGATAAAGACAAATTCCTGAACGCAAGAGGGGGTGGTTTCTTCAAATTCAAGATTTACATTGTTTACGGGAATGTTTTCTATAGCTTCTTTGCAGAGCTGATTCATCACCGGGTCGGTTGTATGGGTATTTACGGGAATATTTTCGTCTGCCAGAGCAAGATAAAGGAGATTTAATCCGAAAGTTGGTCCATGGTAGAAAACAGAAGATGGCTTGAATTCCCGGACTAACCGGAGCATCAGTTTCCCGTACCGATAACCCAGTTCGACACTTTTGAAGGGCTTTTTTTTACCAATAAGAGACTGCAGTGGAATACCGTTGTAGGTTATCTCCTGATCGTAATTGATTTCTTTGACCCTGTTTGTGATCTGTTTTTTCGAGGATTGGATAATTCTGTAAACGGGATACCTTTTTTTGTCTTCGATCACTTCTGTTACCAGGTGAAACAGAAAAGGCGAATGAATTCCAAATCCATGCCAGTGGCGGGCTTTACGAAGGTATTTTATCTTTCTGGGCAGACGGAATTTCATTCTGTTTTGATTAGCGCCACAAAAATAAGTTTTTTTGATGAGAGGTAGTTGCATTACAATATTGATCTGTGAGTGACAGGATAATTCTGATGTGTCTTTAGAGATGGAAGTGGCAGCAGTTTATATTGATTGCCAATCATTAGTGACCGGGTAAATAAATTTGAAGCCATGAATTATCAATTATAATAATGCTTTTGGAAAGATGTCGCCACTACGTGGCTTATTTTTCAAATGATTGTTATTTCTACAAAGATTCAGCTGCTACGCAGCTTTTGTCTCGGCAACGTAGTTGCCATATCTTTGTAGAATAGTGTGTTATAAAAATATTTGAGCCACGTAGTGGCGACATCTTAATCTATCAAAATTTTACTCGGTCACTAATGATTGATTATATTTTGAATCCGGGTTGTTAAAAGTTTCGTGGACTACGATTCACTGATTTTTACAGGATTGACCTTTAAATTATCGGGACAGATTTGAAGCATTTCATGGATTGTCAGCCCGGTGACCGGATGAATTTTGTCAGGAACGATTTCGTTAAGGGGAACTAAAACGAATTTTCTTTGGCCAATCAGGGGATGAGGAATGGTGAGGCGGGTTGTGTTGATGATTGAATCGTTGTAGAGAAGGATATCGATATCAATGGGACGGGCCTCGTAATCTTCACTGATACGCTTTCTTCCCATTGCGTTTTCGATTGAAAGTAAGGCATCCAATAATTCTTCGGGCTCAATTGCAGTGATCACCTGCAAGGCCTGGTTCCAAAAGAGATCGGAAACAAATCCCCAGGGTTCGGTTTCATAGATTGAAGAGGCAGATATAATGGATCCAATTTGCTCTTCAATCATTTTGGTTGATTTGCAAAATATTTCATGCTTATTGCCGAGGTTTCCGCCTAAAAGAAGCAATACTTCAGACATTGTTTATAAATTTGTGTTTATTATTTCTTTAAAAATATTTATTTTAAGGCAAAAATATCTAATATCTTCTTAATTAATAGTTTAAAGTATGAAAATTTTCTGGAAGGCTTTTTTTGCTTCTTTGCTTGCTTTAGTTGTGGCTTCTTTCTTTTTCATCTTTGTCCTGGTCAGTATTATTACGGCGCTTACTACCTTTTCAGAAAAAACGATCAGCATCAAGGATAAATCCCTACTGATCTTAAAACTGGATAATCAGATCGTGGAGAGGAAAACCAATAATCCATTGGAAGATATTGAATTTCCCGGATTTAAAAGTTCATCCAATACCGGAATTAACCAGATTCTGAATTGCCTGGAAAAAGCAAAAACTGATTCCAGAATTAAGGGTGTTTATCTGGAGCTTTCAGATATTCATGCAGGATACGCCACGGTAGAGGAAATTCGGAATGCTCTTCTGGATTTTAAGACCTCCGGAAAGTTTATCTACTCCTATTCTGACGATATTTCCCAAAAAGCTTATTATCTGGCTACCGTGGCAGACAGCTTGATGATGAATCCCATGGGAACCTTTGATTTCAGAGGCTTGAACGCGGAAAATATCTTTTTCAAGAAAGCTCTCGATAAGTTCGGTATAGAAATGCAGGTGATTCGTGGAAAGAATAATAAATTTAAATCGGCTGTAGAGCCTTTCCTGTTTGATAAAATGAGTGATGCCAATCGCGAACAGACCAGTATTTATTTAAGAAGTATGTGGAATTACGTGCTTCAGGGCATTTCAAAGGAAAGAAAAATATCTCCTGCAATATTGAATTCCTGTGCAGATGAAGTAATGTCCTATCAGGTACCTCAAAAGGCTCTGCAATATGGATTTTTTGATAATCTTAAATACCGGGACCAGGTTTTGTCGGATTTCAGGAAACTTGTAGGACTGGGAGCTAATGACGAAATACCAGTTGTCACTGTTAATGAATATTTTAAGGTGGCAAATCCGGCTGAGATGAAAACTGTTACCCATAATCGTATTGCGGTTGTATATGCTGAGGGCGAAATTGACAGCGAAGGGGGTTTCGGCAAAGAGATTGATTCCAAAGAAGTTTCCAAGGGAATCCGCGAAGCGAGAATGGATACTACCGTGAAAGCTATCGTCCTGAGGGTCAATTCTCCGGGAGGCTCTGCTTTTGGTTCCGAGGTTATATGGCGTGAAGTTGCTCTTGCAGAGAAGGTTAAGCCGGTCATCGTTTCAATGGGAGATTACGCGGCTTCAGGAGGTTATTATATTTCCTGTGCTGCAGATGCCATTGTTGCCCAACCCACCACCCTTACGGGATCAATCGGAGTTTTTGGACTTATTCCCAATTTAAGTGGCTTGTTGTCCAATAAAATCGGGGTAACTTTTGATAATGTAACGACCAATGATCATTCCGACATGCCAACTACTACCCGAAAGATGACTCCTTTCGAAATTAATCTGGTACAGAATCACGTGGAAAACATTTACAAGACTTTTGTCTCCCATGTGGCGGACGGTAGAAAAAAATCATTCGCCGCTGTTGATTCTATTGGACAAGGACGTGTTTGGAGCGGATTGAATGGACAGGAAATGGGATTGGTTGATAAAATAGGAGGATTGAATGATGCTATTAAATTGGCCGCCCAGAAAGCCTCTATTTCTCAATATAAGATAAATGAACTTCCCAAATTGAAAGATACTTTCCAGGAATTGATAAAGAAATTTTCTACTGACACCCAGATGAAAATTCTGAAGAACAAACTTGGAGATTCGTATAAACTTTATGAAGATTTTACCCGTGAATCACACATGAATGGGATTTACGCACGAATGCCATACAATATAGAAATAAACTAACTGTATTCTCGTGAAACCTTTTTTCTTGAAAATATTCTCCTGGATCTATGGAATGATAGTCGGACTTCGGAATGAGATGTTCGATCTTAAAATTCTTTCCTCCAAAGAATTTGATTTTCCTATTATTTCTGTTGGTAATATTACTGTTGGAGGAACGGGTAAAACACCACATACTGAATATATTATCAGGCTATTAAGAAATTCACTTAAAATAGCCACGCTAAGCAGGGGATATAAAAGAAAGACCAGAGGTTTCTTAATTGCAGAAACAAATTCTACAGTAAAACAGGTAGGGGATGAACCCCTGCAAATGAAAACTAAATTTAATGATGTTATTGTAGCCGTTGATTCCAAACGTGTACGGGGTATTGAAAATCTTCTTGCATTGACGGATAAGCCTGATGTAATAATTCTTGATGATGCTTATCAGCATCGTTATGTCAGTCCGGGAATGAATATTCTTCTTACCGATTTCAATCGTCTGATCACAAAGGATTCTCTTTTACCATTTGGACGTCTTCGTGAATCGGCAACGAACAGGAGCAGGGCAAATATAATTATCGTTACGAAATGCCCTTCTCAACTGAAGCCTATTGAAGAGAGGATTATTACAAAAGAGTTGACAATCAGACCCTACCAGAATCTTTATTTTACGAAACTGGCATACGGACCTGTTCAACCGGTTTATCCTGAAATTTTTACATCATCAGACAAGCAGCCTGATAACTCAATACTGAAGGGTAAGACCATTTTATTGGTAACAGGAATTGCAAATCCAGATTCGTTAAAGAATTACCTGAACTCACAATCGCGTTTAATTCAGCATCTATGTTTTTCTGATCACCATAATTATCAGGATAAAGATATGGATCTGATATTGTCCAGGTTCGATACTTTACCCAAAGAGAACCGGATTATTATCACGACGGAAAAAGATATGGTACATTTGCGTGAATTAGCTAATGTGTCCGAACTAATTAAAAGAAATATCTTTTATATACCTTTGGAAATATGTTTCCTGAATAATGGTAGTAAAGATTTCGAGCAAAAAATCTTTAATTATGTTACAGAGAATAAAGTCAACTTCGACCTTCATACAAGAAAAAATAAACTGTCGTCCTGAGGTAGCCATTATTCTCGGAACCGGATTGGGGGGGCTGGAAACTCAGATTGAAATTATTCAATCCATCCCCTATAGTGAGATACCGAATTTCCCTGTCTCTACGGTGGAGGGGCACAAAGGACAACTTATTCTTGGAAAAACCGGGGGGAAAATTGTTCTTGCCATGCAGGGGCGTTTCCATTATTACGAAGGATATTCCATGGATGAAGTTACTTTCCCTGTGAGAGTTTTTAAAGCTTTGGGAATAAATACTCTTTTTGTCTCGAATGCAAGCGGAGGATTAAATCCTGATTACAAAGTGGGTGATATTATGGTTATTTCGGATCATATCAACTTTTTTGGAACGAATCCTCTTCTGGGGCCTAATATAAAAGAGTTTGGTCCTCGTTTCCCGAGCATGAATGAAGCTTACGATAAAAATCTTCGCAATAAGGCATTTGATATTGCTTCGGAACATGGAATTAGCCTGAGAGAGGGAATTTATGTCGGGGTTTCAGGACCCACCTATGAAACTCCAGCCGAATATCGGATGTTCCGATTGCTTGGAGGAGATGCAGTTGGTATGTCGACAGTGCCTGAAGTAATTGTGGCAAAGCACATGGGAATGCAGGTATTTGGAATTTCCATAATTACGGATAGTGGAGCCCCAGGGGAAATTAAGGAAATAACACATGAAGAAGTACAGAAGGTAGCCCGAAAGGCTGAACCTATCGCTAGTTTAGTCATTAGAGAATTGGTGAAAAGCCTTTAAATACAGATATCTTATAAGGGACTCATGGGTCTCTGAATTTAATCACAAGTGTTGTTTTCAATGCAACGATTGATTATTATTGTGGTACTATAATCCACAAAGAAGCGGGATTTATAATAGCTTCTACTTCGTTGCAATCATCTGCTATTTCTCCGTCAATATGCAGGGGCTGATTATTATTTTTTAGGATTTTGATTCTTTTGCAGCTTTCAATTTCTACATATTTTATTCTATCCAGATAACCCATAAAAATAGCTGCGGCTATGGAAAAAAAACCAAAAAAATGAATAAGGTTTTACAATGACTACTTCAAATTTCCCGTCATCTATTAAACCTTTGGGATTAATGATTACTCCGGTTCCGTATTTACTGGCATTCGCGAGAGCTATTACATGAGCTTTCTTTTTGACCTTTTTGCCATTTTCCAAAATAAGAGTGAATTTGAAAGGTTGTGCTCCCCAGAGCTCTTTAAAGAAATGTTTGGTATAGCTATAGATACCCCTGATTTTATCTTGTTCAAATCGTTTGATGATTCGTGCATTGAGTCCAATATCACTGATATGCAGACATAACTTGTTATTTACAAGAATAGTATCGATTAATTTAGTACCTCCCGTTATAATCAGATTTAATGAACCTTCAAGATTTTTGGGAATACCAAGTTCGGCTGCAAAACCATTCGCAGAACCCAATGGGATAACTGCCATAGACATCTCCGTCGATACGATTGCATTTGCCACCAGGTTGCATGTTCCATCCCCACCTACTGCAGCAACTACATCCGGTTTGAATTTGTTAATCTCATCTTTCAGAATTTTTAGTCCTTCAAATTCAGGGGTATAAAAAATACTGTAAATGAGGTTATTTCTCCCTGTAAAATCTTCAATCCGATTTATTAATTCTGATTTATCGTTTCTTCCGGAAACCGGATTTATAACAAAGAGTATTTTGCCAATTTCTTTTGTCATTACGAGTCAAAAAATCTAATTTCTACGTAGAATAACAAACCATATCGGAAATGGATTTTGAAAAGATGATTAGATTAATGAATACTTCGATTTTAATTTGAATTGAAGAATGCAGCAGAAAACAAACGATAGGAGGAAGAGAACACATTTCTTAAAAAGATTGAGATTATGGTTTAAGCGAATCACTGGCTGGCTCGGTAAACCTGTAATCATTCCTTATTCCGGCTATGGGAATGAAGAAGAGATTTTCTTTATAGGATGCGTTCTGGAAGACAAAGGACTTGATAAACCTATGCCTTTTTATACAAAGTGGCAGAATCTTATTGCAATGGTAAGACGTTTTACTTCTGATGAATTACAAGGGATCAGAGTAAAAGCAACATTTTTAGGACTCGAGGAAATTACAACAACGGATCAACTTGGCATATTCCGGTTTCACATCACTCTTAAAAATAAAGATGTTTCCCTTCCTAATGATCGTTGGATAGATATAAATCTGGAACTGGCGGATGATTTCTTCAATAAAGAAAATGCTGCAACCAAGGGGAAAGTATTGTTGATTAAACCTGGCGATAGTACCTATGGAGTGATTTCCGATATAGATGATACCATCCTTGTATCCCATTCAACCAGGATTATCAGAAAACTCCGGCTGATGTTTTTTAAAAATGCTTATACAAGATTGCCTTTTGAAGGAGTAGCTGGATTTTACAGAGCTTTGAACAAAGGATACAATGGGGAGTGCTTTAATCCGATTTTTTATGTTTCCAATAGCCAATGGAATTTATTTGATCTGCTGAAAGACTTCACTGATTTTAGACACATACCTCCGGGCGTTATGCTTTTGCAGGAGTTAAAACCCTTTCGTCCAAGAAAATTAATAAAGAAAAGAAGGGCAATTGCCAAACACCCTCATAAACTTGATAAGATCCGAAGCATCATGAGCACTTATAAGCAACTGAAATTTGTATTGATCGGTGATAGCGGACAGAAAGATGCTGAAGTTTATCAACAGATAGCAAAAGAATTTCCTGAACGTGTGTTGGCTATATACATTCGCGAAATACAGAAATCAAGCAAGAAACGGGTCCAAAATATTGGTACTACTTTAAAGAAGGAGGGAATAGAAATGTTACTGATAAAAGATACAATTTATGCTGCAATGCATGCAATAGAAAATCGTCTAATTGCTCCCCAAAGTCTTGCAGATGTTATCCATGAGAAGAAACTTGACCGGCAATCAAATGTGACGATATGAGCAATTTATGACAGGATTTGAAGGAGAGAAAATGTAACTGAATTGTAACAACGGTGAAATAAAAATGTAACAATTAACTCCTTGCTTTGTTAAGTAATAAAACACAATAAAAATGAAAAAACTAATAACTATCTGTATTGTATTGGTTGTTATTCTTTCATGTCAGAACAAGAAAAAGACCAGTTCAAAAGAGGTCAGTCTTGCAGGTGCAGGAGCAACTTTCCCAATGCCTTTTTACAATCAGGTTATTTCTGATTATTCCTCTAAAACAGGAGTGAAGATCTCTTATGGCGGAATTGGATCCGGAGGCGGAATTAAAAGTTTAAAAGATAAAGTAGTAGATTTTGGCGCTACGGATGCTTTTTTGACTGATCAGCAGGCTGCCGAATTAACGGCACCGATTGCTCATATTCCGACTTGTCTGGGGGCGGTAGTTGTTGCCTTTAATCTTCCCGGAATAGATTCCCTGAAACTTAAAAATGACGTGTTGGCAAAGATCTTCCTGGGAGAAATCAATAAATGGAACGACAGCCAGATTAAAACAGACAATCCGGATACGAATCTTCCTGACATGAAAATATCTGTAATATATCGATCGGATGGAAGTGGCACTACTTTTATTTTCAGCGATTACATGAGCAAGATCAGCCAAAAATGGGCAAGCGGTCCCGGTACCGGAAAATCATTAAACTGGCCTACTGGTATGGGAGCCAAGGGAAATCCTGGAGTTGCCGGTACTATTAAGCAAACAGCAGGATCCGTTGGATACATTGGATCTGAATATGCTTTTTCGCAGAAAATTCCCTTTGTTTTACTTCAGAATAAAGCAGGTAATTTTATCAAGCCATCGGTAGAATCAGTCAGCGCTGCAGCTCAAGGTGATATTCCTGCTGATACGAGGGTGATGCTGACTAATTCAGACAATGCCAATGCTTATCCGATAAGTGCATTTACCTGGATCATTTTATACAAAGAACAGGCTTATAATGGAAGAAGTCTTCAACAGGCAACAGAAACACTTAAATTCCTGCAATGGCTGATTGGTGCAGACGGGCAGGCAATTGCTCCTAAGGTCGATTATGCCCCGCTCCCTGAGAAGGCTGCTTCATTGGCTAATAACATTCTGAAAACGGTAACTTATCAAGGGAAAGCAATACTCCAATAATAGCTTTGCAAGTTATAAAAGAGTCGTTAACAATTGTAACCGATCATTTGAAAGAATCATTATCATGCAATAAGAGATTACATCATTGGCTCTCTTTCTGCAAACGACCAAAATGAATTATGAAAAGTGAAAGAATTACCAAACTCGTTTTAAGATTTACATCTTTTATCATTGTTCTTGTGTTTGGAGGGATAGTGCTTTCGATGATAGCCGATGCTATTCCTGCTTTTAAAACGTTTGGTTTTTTTAATTTTATTTTTTCAAAAGAATGGAACCCAACTGAAGGGAAGGAAAGTTATGGAGCTTTGCCATTTGTTGTAGGTACGATTTATACATCCTTTCTTGCACTCCTTATTTGTATCCCCCTGGCTTTCTCAACTTCTCTTTTTATTGCAGAATATTTTAATAATACCAAAATTGCTTCTGTACTCCGAACTCTTGTAGATCTGCTGGCGGGAGTCCCCTCCATCGTCTATGGGCTTTGGGGATTTTATGCAATTCGTCCTCTTATTACCCAATTAGGGTACTCCGATAATGGATACGGAATTTTTACTTCAGGGATTGTCCTTGCAATTATGATAATCCCTTATGCGACTTCGATCAGCAATGAAATCATTGGAATGGTACCCGTTGAACTGAAAGAGGCTGCTTATTCCCTTGGAGCCACTCGCCTTGAAGTTATTTTTAATGTGATTGTTCCGAGTGCCCGCTCTGGTTTAGTGGCAGGTTATATTCTTGCTTTAGGAAGAGCTTTAGGGGAAACGATGGCTGTGACCATGCTGATTGGAAACGCAAATGTAATACCACATAATCTGTTTGGTGCAGGAAATACGATGGCCAGTGTGATTGCCAATCAATTTGGTGAAGCAGAAGGATTAAAACTTAGTTCACTCATTGCAATTGGTTTACTGCTCTTTGCTGTTACTGCAATAGTTAACTGGATCGGTAAATTTATCGTACGTAGATTCTCTTAAGAAGATGCAAAGCCTTATGATGAAAGAAAATTATAATTGGAGGGATTGGAAAAATAAAATCTTTTATGGAGTAGTTGTGCTTCTTTCCCTGATAACAATCTCTCCCATTATAATGATCGTTTATACTCTTATCTCCAAAGGTCTTAAACAGATAAACTTTGATTTTTTTCTTAAAGTTGCTCCTGATCCTCTTCAGGCAATGACGGCAGTATCCTCCCATGAGATTATCCCTGGCGGGATTGCAAATGGCATATTGGGAACTGTTGTTATTGTCATAGTTGCTGCTTTAATGGCGGTCCCGATCAGCATTATAACAGGAATTTTCCTGTATGAAAATCAGGAAAGCAGATACGCCAACGTAGTAAGGAATTTAACTGAAATACTTCAAGGTGTACCGTCTATAGTATTAGGTATTATTTCCTATCTATGGATTGTTAAAGGTCTGACTAAAGGGTATTCTGCATTTGCAGGTAGTGTGGCCCTGGCGATCATGATGCTGCCCCTTATCATACGGTCCACGGAAGAGACCATGAAAATGATCCCCTTAAGTATTAAAGAGGCCGGAGCAGCTCTTGGAGTGCCTTATTTCAAAATAATGTTGAAGGTTATGATTCCGACTGGTTTCAGTGGTCTGTTGACAGGAATACTTCTTGCGATCTCAAGAATCCTTGGAGAAACTGCTCCGTTGCTTCTAACAATTCTGGGGAATACCAATATAAATCTTGACCTTTCAAAACCTACAAGCGCGGTTCCTCTTCAGATATGGGAATTTTACAACAATCCAAACATGATCGATCTGGTGTGGAGTTCTTCCCTTTTTCTGATGATTCTCGTGCTCGCCTTGAATTTAATTGCAAAACGGATTTCATCACGATTTAATTAAATAAAAGTCAATAATTTAATTACTGATAGAAAAGATAGATAATAGTAAAGTAAAATAAATGGAAGAAAATTTTCTTAAAATTCAGAATCCGGTATTGTCTTTTAAAGATCTGTCTGTTTCCTATGGCAAGGATAATAAGGCTGTAAAGGATGTTACTGCTGACGTGAAACGGAAAGCAATAACGGCCATTATGGGTCCTTCAGGATGTGGAAAGAGCACTCTTTTAAGAGCCGTAAACCGGATGCATGAACTTTATCCGAATATTAATACAAGCGGAGATATTCTATTAAATGATGAGAGTATTTATAAAATATCCACTACTACATTGAGAAGGAGAATAGGGATGGTATTTCAACGTCCGAATCCTTTCCCGACTATGAGTATTTATGAGAATGTAATTGCAGGCTACTCTCTGAATGGGAGCAGGCTCAAAAACAAAGAAAAGGATGAAATTGTTGAAAATTCCCTGAGAAATGTTGGTCTGTTCGATGAAGTCAAGGATTCACTGAACAAAAGAGGTAACTTTCTCTCGGGTGGTCAGCAGCAGCGTCTTTGTATAGCCCGAGCTCTTGCATTTAAACCGGATATAATTCTTATGGACGAACCGACCTCTGCACTTGATCCACTGTCTACCGCTAAAATTGAGGACTTGTTGGTTGAACTGAAATCAGATTATACCATCATCCTGGTAACTCATAATATGTCACAAGCTGCCCGTATTTCGGATAACGCTATGTTTATGTATCTTGGTGAAATGATTGAATACGATAAAACCAAGACAATGTTTACAAATCCAAAGGATTTAAGAACAGAGGGATATCTGACAGGAAAATTCGGATAATAATACAATTAATGCTGAAACTATATGTATATCAAAAAGGAAGCTGCAATTCATGAAATCATCGACCACATTGGAGGTTTTGCAAATTTAATCCTCCATCAGTTATCGGTTCTGGAAAAACTTGTTAATACCGGTAATCTGGAAATTCCTGATGAGATATCCAAAGAAATGGTATCGAACGAAGAAACCGCTGATCATCTGGAGATTAAACTTAGTGATAAGATTACCAGAATAATTGTTTTGTATCAGCCTGTTGCTTCAGATTTAAGAAAATTAATGGCGTGTTACCGTATCGTCATGAACCTTGAGAGGGTTGGCGATTCGGTGATGAATATTCTGAAACTCTATCGCAAAATCAGGGAGGCGGAAACTTTTAGTCTCCTGACAGAAGTTATTCTAAATATGTTATCCGTCAGCAAAGAAATGGTCGAGAAATCGATAATCTCATTTATAAATAATGACAGGGAATATGCAGTCTGGACGATTAAAAATGATGATGTTGTCGATAAAATGAATCATAAATTGATTCATACTTTAATCAATAAGAGTAAGTTGCCTATTGAAACAGAAGATTCTCTTCAGAGTTTAATCAATGTCAACGGCATTATTTCCAATATTGAAAGGATTGCGGATCATGCTACCAATATTGCGGAAGCCTCAATTTATGCCATGGAAGGGAAAGATGTACGTCATCAGCACGAGGAAGATGATTAAAGAGTTATCTTTATCATTTGGTAATAACCAGTTAATGTTTAAATGATTAATCATGAATGACAGCTTCCGTCTTTTGGTTGTTGAAGATGAAGAAGATTTGAACGAAATAATTCAATTCAATCTTGAAAGCGAAGGTTATAGGGTAGATACAGCTTTTTCGGCGGAAGAAGCTTTGAAAAAAGATCTTTCTGTTTATAATCTGTTGATTCTTGATGTTATGATGGGTAAAATGTCAGGATTCAGCCTGGCAAATAAAATAAAGAAGGAAATGCAACTTAATACACCAATTATCTTTCTGACGGCCCGAACGGCTGAAACGGATGTACTTACCGGATTTAATATCGGAGCTGATGATTATATTACCAAACCTTTTTCAATCCGTGAATTGCAGGCACGAGTAAAGGTCGTTATTAAGCGTTCCGGAGTTTCATCCCCTGATAAACCTTCTAAAATAATTAATGCAGGAACCCTTAGTATTGATCCGATCACCAAAAGATTCACTATTGATGAAAAAAGGATCGATCTCACCCGAAAGGAATTTGAAATATTAACTCTTCTGGTTAAATCTCCGCGGAGAATATTTTCCAGAGAAGAAATTCTTGAAAGGATATGGAAAGAAGATGTAATTGTTACTGATCGCACGGTGGATGTAAATATTACACGTTTACGCCGGAAAATGGAGGATTATGGCAAATGTATTCACAATAAACCAGGATACGGATATTTTTTTGAATTATAATTCTAATCTGCGAGGAAAATTAAAATGTTCAAAATCAAGAAAATAAAATGGAAGTTCTTTATTTATTACTTCCTCCTGTTAGTCGCTTTTGTTTTATCAATGATAGCATTTCAAAACAAAAGGGAACATCACTTCAGAATTGCCCAGCTTACCGCCACTTTAAATGAATATACTGACCTCACCAATCGGTATATTATCAGGCATTCTTTAGATAAAGAAAATTCATACTCCAGGATAGACTCTTTAAAAACATTGATTCCCCCTAATGATGTGAGAATTACTGTCATTGACTTTAATGGAAAGGTTTTGTATGATAATACACTTGCAGACTTTTCTAAGATGATGAATCATAAGGACCGCCCTGAGGTTCAGAAGGCTTTGTATAGCGGATCTGGTGAGAATATTCGTTTTTCAGAAACTACCCAGGAGGAATATTTTTATTATGCAAAGTCGTATAATAAATTTATCATCAGGGCTGCTCTGCCTTTTAATAAGGATGTCCGCAAATTTCTTAAAAGTGACAAAATATTCCTCCCGTACTTTATTTTCCTTTTTATAATCTTTGGACTCTTTCTTGCCTACATTGCCAACCATATTGGAACCACCATTACCAAGTTGAAAGACTTTGTAGTAAAAATAAGAAGAAATGAAGCGGTTACTGAAACAAAATTTCCTGACGACGAGCTTGGATTTATCAGCAATGAGATTGTTCAGATTTATGAACAATTCAGGAGAGCCAGAAATGAACTGACTCTTGAAAAAGAAAAGCTGATTAACCATCTTTTTGTCCTGAAGGAGGGTGTGGCGTTTTTTTCTCCCGATAAGAAGATCATTCTCAATAACAGTCACTTTATTTTTTATCTCAATATTATTTCCGGAGAGACAGAAATCACGGCGGACCGAATATACAATATAGAAGAACTCAAAGATCTGAATGAATTTATAGATAAGAACCTTTCTGACGGAAATGAATTTCATACTCTGGAACTTCCACGAATGGAGTGTCGTGTACAAAGGGAAGGTTATCATTTTATGATCCAGTGCATATTCTTTGCAGACAGGAGTTTCGAAATACTGATAACGGATAATACGGCAATGGTGAAAAGAAGCGTCATGAAACAGCAGCTTACTTCCAACATCGCTCACGAACTCAAAACACCTATTGCTTCTGTAAAGGGTTACCTGGAAACGATTCTTAATATCCCGGAACTTGATGAAACAAAACAACATTATTTTATTGAAAAGGCATATAATCAATCTGAGAGACTTACTCAACTCGTAAATGATATTGCACTGCTCAACAAAATAGAAGAATATTCTGATCTGTATCCTCATGAAAAAGTTGAAGTAAAGAAGGTTGTGGAGGAAGTTATTGAAAGTTTCATTGATCAAATCACCAAGAAAGGCATCACCGTTGTGAATGGACTTGAGGACAATCTTTGTGTTAATGCAAATTCCTCACTTGTCTTTACAATTTTCAGAAATCTCCTGGATAATTCGGTAGATTATGGGGGAGATAATATCACAATTTGGATCAGTAAGTATCACGAGGACCAGGTATATTATTACTTCTCCTTTTCAGATAACGGGCCGGGAGTTAACGAAGAACATCTTATCCGTATTTTTGAACGCTTTTACCGGATTGATTCAGGCCGTTCCCGGAAAGTAGGTGGGACAGGGCTTGGCCTTGCAATTGTAAAGAATGCTGTGTTAAGTTTTAAGGGCGAGATATCTGCCCGGAAAAGGAAAGATGGAGGACTGGAGTTCTTATTCTCCCTGCCTAAGAAGATTTAACCGATCTGATTGGTTATATTGTTGAAAGAAGACCGGATTGAAGAATATAAAATTTTTACTCTTAACAGATTCAAGTCTTGGCTAATTCTATTTAAGGTGAAAATTTTATATTCTTCAGAATTATTAACTAATCTTCCTCTTTTTCCTCCTCTTCTTCATTATAAACATCGAAATTCTCGTCTAATTCAACAATTTCTTCACGGTATTCATCAAAGTCATCCTCGTCTGATTCTTCATTCTCAATGTCAAACTCGATGACTTCTTCTCCTCCGAATTCTTCCCCATCTGTTTCCGCAAATTCCTCGTCATCCTCTTCCTGATCAATAAAATCTTCTCCATCTGACTCGTGATAACGAAACGTGGAATGCATCACATCAATCTGATCCTCATACAGATCTTTGTCAATGCTCTTAAATCCTTTATTTAACGTACTATCTGTTCGGTTCATCTTTTTATCTTTAATGTTACATACTTTGACGCTTCTTCTAGAAACCATTTGTCGGTTCCGGCGAAATGGAGTTTGAAATCCAATATAGAAGATACAGAATTTATCCCATTTTCTCTATATTATCTATTTCAATTGTAATGAATACGTGAAGGCAGGGACTCAGGTTGCATTAGAATTTCTTATTTTCAATAAAAAACTGTAATTCAGATGCTTAATTTTAATGGAATTTCGATGAAGAAATGAAAGTTTATTTAATTCTTAAAATAATATAAAATTTATTGCTGAGGTTAAAACATTTGTATATTTGCTCCCAATTTTATTGAAAGATAAGTCTATTAAATGTTGCGACTTTATTTTATAACGGTTGGAAAACGCCTGTTTAAAAAAGTTCTGGGTAAAGAGGTGAAAGCTATATTTGAGCTGATAACCCTTGAACCTAAGAATGGAATAAAAAAGTAATTAAATTTTTAAATATGAATTTATACATCATTTCAACGCTCTTTTCAGGGGAACACCTGATCCTGATTATCGCAGCAATTGTATTCCTGTTTGGCGGGAAGAAGATCCCCGAATTAATGGGGGGAATCGGGAAAGGTATGAAGGAATTTAAAAAATCGATGAAGGAAGATGATGATTCTCCTGAAGCAAAACAAGTTGTTGCTACCGGAGTTAAGGATTCAGCCACAGAGCTGAAAGCATAATTTTATATATCGTTTTATCCATATTTTTATTTTCACCAAATAAATTCGTTTGGGAATGATTTCTTTATTATTGCAGATTAATGTGCCTGTTCAGATTGCTCAGAAAGCCGTAGCCCCGGAAATGTCACTGTTGGAATTACTTGTAAAGGGGGGCTGGGTATTAGTTCCTATTATTTTGATATCTATTCTGTCAATCTATATAATAGTTCTCAAGTATTGTGAAATTAAGAAACTGACTCGGCCTGAGGATCAAATCATAAGCGGGTATAAAACCTCCCTGCATCAGGGAAATATTACTCAGGCATTGTCTCAGCTTAAAATGGGACAAAGTTCCTTCTGCAATATCTTCTATCATGCTACTCAAAAAATAGGGCAGCCCATCAAAGAAATTGAAGGAACCATTGAAAGTGCTGCGCAGATTGAATTGAGCAAGATGAATAATAATCTTCATTATCTTGGCTTATTTGCCGGTATTGCTCCAATGCTCGGTTTTGTGGGTACTATTGCAGGGGTGATTAAAATTTTCTATAATATATCTCTTTCTGACAATATCAGTATTGGGATTATCTCTGGAGGTCTTTATGAAAAGATGATTTCAAGCGGCGCCGGACTTATTGTCGGGGTTGTTGCCTACACGGGTTATCACGTGCTAAGTATCATGATTGATAAATACATGTCAAAGATCGAGAAAGAAGCTTTTGAATTCACCAATATCATTCAAAGTACCAGGGGATGAAACTAAAACAGCATCTTGGATTTAAGCCGGAAGTTGCAACAGGTTCGCTCAATGATATCATGTTTTTCCTCCTGTTGTTTTTCCTTTTGGTGGCTACATTTGCCAATCCGAATGTCATTAAGCTTTTATTGCCCAAAGCCACCTCTACTCAGACTCTGGATAAAAAGCAGATCACTCTTTCTATTACCAAAGACAAGGAGTATTATATCGATAAAAAAATGGTCGCCTTTACGCAACTTGAAGGTGAACTGGGTAAGATTAAAAAAAATGTTTCTGATGTTACCATTGTCCTGCGTACTGATAATTCATTAACAATTCAGGATCTTGTTGAAGTCCTGGAAATCGGCAACAAGCTTCAGATCAAAATGATTCTGGCAACTCAAAAGAAATCAGCGTGAGAAGTACACTATCTGAAATTTAATAAGATACTATAGGTGGAAAATACCCTCAGAATTTTAATTCTTGAGGGTATTTTTTTATTATCAACTGAATCAATTACAGATTCCAATATGCCAGAAAAATAAGTGTTCTATAAAAAGTCCCGGCACTGTTTTTCTCTTATGATTAAAAAACATTTTATGCCCTTGCATCATTATTTCTGTTGGGATGAGTAATGTTTCAATTCAGGTTCAATAAATATTAAGCATTGATCGTATTCCCATTGTCACTTTTTGAGTTTTAATTCCGAATCTTTATAGATGAAAACATACAATGTTAAATAAATTTTAATATTTCAATACGCCCTAAAAAATGGGCTTTTCTATTCTATATTTGTATCATGGCGAGATTTGTTAAAATAGTCCAATTGGTGCTGATTATTATGTCGTATTGTTTGATAATTATTACAACTAATTGTAATAATTACAAACAAGTTGCTGATCAAAATACCGATGAAGACGTCTCTGTTTCGACCGATCTTTTTACTCCCAGTGCAATTTCGGATGATGATTCTGCCTATCAATTAAATCGTTCTCCTTCCTCCTGTTTGAAATTTCATGTCAATAAAAATTCTGTGGTTTCCGGTATTAAAGAACTTATACTGGACCACAGTTTTTCCAGATATATTCTGTTCGCTAAAAATTTAATAATCCGGCCTCAACCGACGGATTTTATATTTCCTCATCACTACTTCTGATAATTCCTTTTTATATTCAGTAATATTTAATATCTTATCTTTTAATTTAGGATAAATCTTCATCCTGCGATAGGGAGAATTATATCCTGTTACTAAGGCAAACAATATTTGTTTAATTTATCTAATTCTTAAATAATATGAAAAATTACATTTATTTGTCAGTAACGCCCGAAGCATTGATCGCATCAATGATTCCTCCTTCTGAATTCGGAGAATATTTTGCTACCGGGCAAAAGAAACGTAACCGTGGACAGGCGATTTTCTTTGAGATTGATCTGGAGCAAGTCAAGTATCTGCTGGATTTTAATCTTATCAACAGCCGATGTGTCAGACATTCTGACGGACAGCCGAAACATACTGTTTATCTCTCGGTGTACAGGGTGCTTGAAAAAATTCCTTTAAAAGCTTTTAAAAATCTATATCTGACAACTGAAAGCGGGATAACTCTTGAATTGAAACCTTCAGTTTATGATACGAATAATGAACTTAAAAACGTTTTGCATTTCTACCAGGAACTATGTCCCGTGACACCTCAGATTGCCAGTAAATTAACTCCTTCTCAATTTTTGAAGACCATTACCGATGAATCCTCTCCGCTGTACATCCCGAAATTATTTTTTGTTGATTTAAAATTAGGAGAACTGGCTGTTGATCCAATGAAGGGTTCCGCAGAACAACTTCCTTATCTCTATGTCAGTCATTTAAGAGATTGCCTTGTACAGTTGAAAGATGAAAAGGGCAAATCTATGAAAACCGTTCAGCGTTTTTTCAATGGCTCTTTGCTTTATAGAACGATAGAATCAGGTTTTTATATTGGTGACAAGGATAATATTCTCTATTATCCATATCCAACCATGGCAGAACTTGAGAACATTAATTTTGAATTTTTGCGTGCTATCTAATTAATTAATTTTAAATTTTTACTTATTATGTTTAGTTTACCAGGTGCAAGTAATTTTGAAGTCTTTGCATTATGGAGCGTTTTAGCCATTGCCTTTATGGGGCTTGGATATGCATTATTGCTCCGCAAACAAGTCATGAGATGTGATAAAGGTACCCCCAAAATGCAGGAGGTATGGGGGGGAATCAGCGAAGGAGCCAATGCTTATCTAAAAAGGCAGTTGAAAACGATTGTTCCACTGATTTTTCTTTTTACCATCATTCTTTTCTTATCTGTTTACATTGTCCCTCCAACAGAAGAATCCAAACTTCGTTTTGTGGGTTATTCGGATGAATCCCTAAAGCTGATCATCGGGTTTGGACGGGCCATCGCCTTTATTATGGGGGCGATATTCTCATTAATAGTTGGACAGTTTGGAATGCGTACGGCTGTACAGGCTAATGTAAGGGTGGCATCTGCATCCAGAAGAAGTTTTGGCGAGGCCTTAAAAATAGCTTACCGCGCCGGTACCATAACTGGTATGTTAACTGACGGCCTTGGATTGCTCGGAGGAACAATTATTTTTATCTTTTTTGGAGTTGCCTCACCCGATACTCTTCTGGGATTTGGTTTTGGCGGAACTTTATTAGCCTTATTTATGCGGGTCGGAGGTGGAATTTACACCAAAGCTGCCGATGTTGGCGCTGACCTTGTCGGTAAAGTTGAAGCAGGATTACCGGAAGATGATGAACGAAATGCCGCTGTTGTGGCTGATCTTGTTGGAGATAACGTTGGAGACTGCGCCGGTATGGCCGCCGATATTTTTGAATCCTATGAGGTAACCATCGTTTCGACTTTAATCCTTGGAGTGGTGCTGTATACTCTTACTCATGAGTTGTCCTGGATAATCTTTCCCCTTATGGTAAGAGGAATCGGAGTCTTCTCTTCTATTATAGGGACTTACCTGGTCAAAGAAAATAAAGAAGCCAAAACTAACAATGCATTAAATGCCATCAATAAAGGTTTCTATACTTCTGCCGCCATCAGCATCCTTTCTTTTGGAATCTTATCCTTTTTCTATCTTCATGATTGGCACTCTTTCCTTTCAGTGGTAGTTGGTATTATCCTTGCAATCGTGCTGGATGAAATCACAAAACATTACACCGATGGTAATTATCGTCCGGTAAAGGATATTGCCCGCAATTCCAAAACCGGAGCAGCCACCTTGTTATTAAAAGGTCTCTCCTATGGTTTTGAAACGGCAGTATGGCAGACGGTAGTTATTGCATTGACAATCCTTTCTGCTATTCTCATCTATCATGGACAACCCGTAGTTTATGTTCTGTATGGTGTTGCTTTGACGGGTATAGGAATGCTGACTCTGACAGGGAACAATGTGGCAATGGACGCTTTTGGCCCGATTGCTGATAATGCCAATGGTGTTGGGGAGTTATCACATCTTGATAAAGATGCCAGAAAAATCATGGATGGCCTTGACGCAACAGGAAATACCACAAAGGCTATCACCAAGGGTGTGGCAATTGGTTCTGCTGTTATTGCTGCTGTAGCTCTGTTCGGCTCCTTTATTACTGATGTTAGCAAAGTGCAGATTCAGCTTGGTTTTGATAAAGCTACACAGTTGATTGAAACCGGGATACGTATTTCTGTCCCGATGGTTTTCATTGGATTTTTGATTGGAGGGGTCATTCCCTGGTTATTTTCCTCTTTGACAATCAATTCAGTTACAAGAGCAGCCGCTCTGATTGTTGAAGAAGTTCGTCGCCAATTTAGAATACCGGGTATCATTGAGAGAACAGTAAAGCCTGATTATCAGCGTGCAGTGGATATTTGTACGGTGGCCGCACAAAAGGAACTCATTCCTCTTGCTTTGATTGCAGTTCTTTCACCTATCCTGGTTGGTTGTCTCCTCGGAGTTGAAGCTCTTGGCGGATTTTTAGCCGGGGTAATTCTTTCGGGACAATTGCTTGCCGTATTTATGGCCACCTCGGGCGGTGCCTGGGACAATGCCAAAAAGACTATTGAAGACGGGCTTTATGGAGGAAAAGGTTCTGAAGCTCATCATGCTGCTGTCGTCGGAGATACTGTCGGTGACCCGCTGAAAGACACCGCCGGTCCGGCTCTTAATCCAATGATAAAAGTAATTAATCTTGTATCATTGCTGGCAGCTCCGGTACTTATTGCTTATCAAAAACCAGGACAGGTTTCTCTTGGATTGATAACCACAGGGGTTATTTGCCTGGCAATTGTTACCGGTGCGATAATTTTTTCAAAAAGGGGTGGTTTTACCAAATATCCTACCTTGGAATAATCTCCCGTTAAATACAATTTAGAAGAAGCCCTTCAAAGTAAAAATCACTTTGAAGGGCTTCTTTTTTATCCATTTCCATGGTTTATGTCCGGGTTAAATTCGGACTTTGAATATACATTGAATATACTTTGAATATACATTGTATATGATTTCATATTTAATGTATATATTTACAATAGATAAACCTATTAAAAACAACGATCATGGCAAAAGTAAATGGAGGTGTTGAAAGCAAGATTTCCGGGATGATTGGTCCGGTAGTTTTCGTAAATTTTAATGGAGGGACCTATGTTCGACAAGCCCCAAGAACAAGAGGCAAAAATTCATGGAGCTCTGATCAGGTTAGATCAAGAAAGAGGTTTAGTGAAGTATGTTCCTTCTGGCGTAAATCGATTCCGGTTTCGGTGAAACAAGTCTGGAATTTGGCTGCTGAAAAAATGAATGGATTTAATCTTTTCCTTAAAATCAATCTGCCGGCTTTCGGAGCCGACGGGACCTTGGCTGATATGGATCGTTTCCATTTTTCCCAGGGAATCCTTCCTCTTCCTCATAAGTTGCAAGTGACGAGAATTTCAGGAGCTGATGATAAAATCTCCGTCAATTGGCAGAATGATTCCGGTAATGGATTCGCGTTGCCAAATGATGAATTGGTTATGATTACCACTGCCGGTATGAATTTCTTAGATCCGATTCCAACGGGGGCTACCCGGAAACAGGAAACGGCAGTTATTTCGCTAAAAGGAAATTTGAATCCCATTAATGGAATTTTCCTTTATTTTAAATCAAAGGAACGGAATCTTTACTCAATAGATCAGTTTTTCGGGATTTAGGTGAAAAGCAATCTGAATCTGCTCAAAAAAAGGATGTCCCGAAAGTTTCGTATAACTCTTCCGGTACGTTTGGATTATTATAAATTATAGCTCCTTTTGAGACATCCTTCAATTAAATATTATTGTATTATTCCTTCAAATCCGGATTGTTTTCAAGGGAACCCCAGTTATAATTTTCCAGTCCCTTGAGGAGCCGTGCCTGTTTTTCCTCAGAAGTCATGCGAAGGTACTTTGCTCTTTTCTCCTCGGCTTCAAGAGCTTTCTGTCGGGTGATTTCTGCCCTGATTTCCATGATCTCGGTTTCTTTTTTGTTCTTGAGATAAGGCTGGGCCACATTGGGGAATAATTCAATCAGAAGTTCTTCTTTCTCGTTTTCAGCCAGTTTGACTCCACCGAATTTTTCCAATATGATCGGATTTTCAGGTTTTTTGTAATTCGAGGTATCGTAAGGAACAGCTTCACGGATGCCACAGATTTTCTCCCTGAAATCAGGATCTATTTCGATGGGGGTATTGCCGTAAAAACCTTTCACAAGATTAAAGAACTGGTTGGAAACATTGGTGTAAAAAGGCTTTCCATTCTGGGCATCAATGACACAGTTGACTGCCTGGGCCCCTACAATCTGACTTGATGGAGTAACAAGGGGAGGACACCCACAATCGATACGAACCAGCGGAACGGTTTCCAATACCTTGGGAAGCAAATCAGCCAGTTTCAGTTGCTTCAGCTGGGCCAGCATATTGGTGTACATCCCTCCCGGAATTTCAGCTGCTTTTACAGCTTCGTCGGGAGCAACAAAATTGAAGTATTCTTCAATACGATGAATAACATCCAACAAATCATCCTGCTTCTCTGCCTTTGCAAGATCAATGGCTATATTAAAGAGTTTATCAACTGAATCCGGAAGTTTCTCATGGAGAAAATCAAATTCAACAGGGAACTGTTTATAAGAATCATAACCAGCCATCTCTTGCCTGATAATTCTCAGTTCTTTGTCTATTTTCATCACTGCCTCCAGGTTTACTCCTGTATCCAATCCCAGTTTGTCGGCAAAGATTCTTACAATTTCATAAGCCGGAGCAGCAGGACCTCCTGCAAAGGTCATGATATTGGTATCGATGATATCCGCGCCGTTGATCATGGCGGTCAGCACAGAAGCCAATCCGTAACCCGGAGTACAATGGGTGTGGAAATCAATTGGAAGATCAATCTCTTTTTTCAATTGACGGATGATTTTACCTGCTACAGAAGGAGTAATTAACCCGGCCATATCTTTAACGGTTATCATATCGGCGCCCAAAGCCTGCATTTCTTTGGCTTTGGATACAAAATAATCAATGTTAAAAATATCGGTAGGAAGGTGTTTTCCTTTTAAAAGGGATTTCACCTTTTGCAGGGCTGTGAATTTTGGATCTACCGTATAACAAACAGCACAGTCAGCCATTCCTCCGTTTTCCTTCACGTATTTAATGGTGGAGACCATGTTGTTCACATCGTTCAGACAATCGAAAATACGCATGATGCCAATTCCTGAACGTACTGCGTTGCGGTTAAATCCTTCGATTACATCTTCAGGATAAGGACTATAACCGAAGAGATTCCTTCCCCTGGACAGGGCGGTAAGCTTCGAGATATCTCCAATCTCTTTTTTGATGCTTTCGAGACGGTACCACGGATCTTCATTAAGAAACCGCATAATGGAATCGGGAACTGCTCCTCCCCAGACCTCCATAGCATAAAAACCTGCCTCTTTATAATAAGGTAAAACCCGCTCAATTTGTTCCTGGCTCATACGGGTGGCAAAAAGAGACTGCTGCCCATCACGTAAGGTAAGGTCTCTGATTAATAGTTTGCGGTTCATCTTTTAGTATTTTGATTTAAATTATTCTTTTTATAATCATTCTTTTTACAATTTAGTTTAAAGAATGATCAGAGTAAATATATTTACAAAAATATCGATTATAAGAACCAAACATTCTAAATTTCCGTTAATTTTTTATTGTGAATTGGCATTATTTTTAAGGAGGTCATGATATTGATGATTGATGAGTTGTGGCGTAGATGTTGTGATCAGTTAGTGAAGTTAAAGAATGGAGGATGAAAACAGCAGTATCATGTATTAAAGATCAACAAAAGTCATTCAGGATGATCAAAAAAATGACAGGAATGATGCCGGATAAAACGCCGAAGATTATTTTGAAATTTACCGGATGGTAGTGGTTCGCGAAAGTACAGGCTGTTCTTTTTTCTTGATCAATTCAGGGCTTTTACGATGGGGAGCATGAGGCTGCCAACCTACAACGGCGAGCATGATGAAAAAGCTTACAACATAAGCCAGGGTAACATGCCACCCGTACCTGAGATAGCGCACCACCGACCGGGTCTGTGGAAATTCATTGGAAAGTGCTACCCCGGCGGAGGAACCAAACCAAATCATTGATCCTCCGAATCCAACAGCAAACGCAACAAACCCCCAGTCGAATCCACCCTGCTCGAGACACAGTTTGGTCAAAGGAATATTATCGAATACGGCCGAGACAAAACCTAAGGTAAAGGTGCTGACCCAGGATGCTTTTGGAAGTTCTTCCACCGGCATGAGCGAAGCGCTTGTAACAAGGGCTAAAAGGAATATGGTTCCCCGCCAGGAATTCCGGAGTTCTTTCCACGGAGTCTTTACAAACATGGCTCCGCCTAATATAGCAATCCAAACCCCAAGAGCCGGGAAATCGACCGTGTAATTGGTAATAATAGCCCCAATCAGAATAATAAAAACAAGGATTAGCTTGCCCTTGTGAATCTTTACCCCCTGAGTTGCATCCTTTTGAATTGGCTGGTAACTATTCTGCTGAATGGAACCTATAACACCGAAGATCGCAAAAGCAGCAATTGACCCTACAAAAGCATGAGTTACATCCAGGGGATTCACTCCGTCAATCCACATAAGGGTTGTCGTAGTATCTCCCACTACGCTTCCGGCTCCTCCTGCATTGCTTGCCGCTACAATGGCGGCCAGATAGCCGATATGAACTCTTTTCCTGAATACCACCATGGCAACGGTACCTCCAATCATTGCAGCGGCAATATTGTCCAGAAAACTTGAAATAAACATGATCAGGAATAAAAGTACAAGGCCGCCTTTCCATCCTTCGGGCAGATAATTGGGAAGGATTTCAGGCAGGCGTGATTCCTGGAAATGTTTTGCCAGGATCCCGAAACCAAGCAAAAGCCCCATCAGATTGAGCAGGGTGCGCCATTCCCCTTCGCGGACCGGAGTCCCCATCATGTGTCCGTAAAGAATAAAAGTGGGATCGAACGAAAACTTGAAGATCAGAATCGCCACAAGCCCTGTCAGGGCAACATACATCGTGTGATGGTGAAATATTGCCACACCCAAAAGAGTTAAGGCAAAAAGGATAAATTCTATTCTGATACCAAGAAGAGAAGGTATGGAATGGGGGTGGGCTGCATATAAAGCGTAAGGTATAAAGAAAAGGACCAAACCTAATACAAGGAATCGCAGGACAGGTATTCCTCTGTTGCCAATTCTTGAACGTACAGAGCTCGTGAATTTCATAGGTTTATCTTTATGTTAGTGATAAAAAGTCCTGTAACAAATCTATAAATATTATTAGATTATTTTTTATGGTATTTTTAGTTTTTCCATTAAAAAATCTAAGTACATAACAAAAATTTAAAGATATCAATATTGTCTTGAAAATAAGCGTTTGGGTGTACTGTTGCAATACAAGTTTATCCGTATTTGACTAAACTTTGAGCTTTATTCCCGTGCTTTTTGATCGGGATTGGTTTGATGTACTTATGTAAAAAATCACCGACCAAATAAGCTCCGGTAAAAGCGACCATCACCATTACAAACAGTTTTTCAATTTTTTGAATCTCTATCAAATGAGTATCTTCAATATTGAAGCCACTTGTTTTCAAAACCCTGAAAGCAGTTTCAATTATCAGGTGTTGCGCCCGCTATTTTATAACAACTTATCTAATACAAAGGTAAGTAAAAGTTATCCGGGGTGAACCGGGCGAGGAGGTTTTTGATTAGCGCTTTTAACGCTGCTCCGGGAGTGGAAATATCATACAATCAATAAATTTTATTGAAGGTTATTGGTAGGCTATTATTACATCGCCGGCTTTAATTTTTGATCCATCTGCCTGCAGACGGGTTCCAGCCGGAAGTACCACAACCAGTGCGGCTTCACGCGCCGGCAACCTGATACCGATACGACCCCGTTTCCCTTTTGCAAGGTATCTTTTTGAGACAATATCAAACAGGTCAATCCTGTTAACCGACGAATAGCTTACGGTCCTGGCTTCTTTGTAGGGATTATAGTAAAGGAAAACCGGGAATTTATTTTCAGCATAGAAATCGGTGACGTTGCAATTAAGTGCCAATATTCCTTCGACTTCGGTTTTATTGACAATTGCCCCAAAAACACCGGTTATGGAAGTACTATAAAGGCTGAACATGGATTCTTTGGGCTGACCGGCGGCCCATTTTGGCCCATCACCAGTAGAAACAGGCGAGATTCCTTTCAGTGCCGGCTTACCATAATCATCAAACTTACGCAGACCTTCATAACCGATAATTCCATGGGTCAGGTTTATCATTTCGGGCAACCACTGGTGCGCATTGTCAACCTGGTCGGGATAGAAAAGGCGTGATGCATTTACAACATTCAGCATGTATTTGCCAATGGCTTTTGCATACTGTGGTTCATATTTTACCAGGGGGACAAGCGGCCAGGCCATTGCCACAGAATTCATAAAGAATGCATAACCACCACCATCGGTGATACTTCCCTGAAGGCCGGATACATCGAAATCACCCCACTTTTCGTCAATTACACCCCATCCATACCGTCCATCTTTCGACTGGCACCCATCAAATATCCAGTTTAGCAGTTTTGTTACATCGTAATGGGTTCCTTGTTCAGCATTGAGCCTGGCGGCCGTGTAAGTTCCGAAGGGGAGCAATATTTCATAAAACCGGCTTTCTTTTTGATTCAGCAATGCCTCAATTGCACTTTCAGACCGGTTGAGGAATCTTTTATCGCCAAATTTATGATAAGCCGACAGCAATACCCAGGCGTGTCCGCCGGCGGCATCCTGTTGAAAGGGTATCTGGTTACGCATGCCTTTCATCTGCGCATAATCAAAATAGGAATAATCGTAGTTTCCGTTAAGCACCGAATCCGCTTTGCAGAATTGTTCGGCCACCCTGCGCTGGATATAGGCTTCGTTTGCCACATCGGGGAAAAGGGCGGCGACCCCGTAATACAGTACATTGGGATAAACATCATACCACCAGTCACGGCCATAACCACCGCCTGCCATTGCCACTGCAGGGTTGGTGTTGTTCATTACGATATTCCACCGGGTGTCGCTGTTGAATAATTTTGAGCCATTTTCACATAATTAAATCCGCCCTGGTTGGTTTTATCTATTCCAATCAATCCTGCACTTAAAAGAGAATTAAGTGAGGTAAGCGCTTCATGAAATTCACCGTTATTGTTTTTGGGTCCCTGACGAACATCCCCGATTACGGTATAAAGTCCAAATGTAACCTGATCAATGTTACGTCTCGAACTATCAAGCCAGATCAACGGACCATAAACGCTCTGGCTGTTGAAATTGTAAACAAGGCTGTCGAACTGCTTCGTTTTTTTCTTCCAGTCAATTATTTTCATCGGCTGCGGGATGTCAGGCATCTGATCGATCCTGGGCAAGGAAGTCTGAACTACAGGATAACCCGTTTGTGGATTGTTGGAAATCAATCCCGCCAGCAACGCAGATACAACTATCAGGAAGGCTATTTTTTTCATTTTTCCGCTGAATAAGAATGTTTCATAATGTTTTTTGCCAATGGGATAGAAAGCATTTGAAGCAATGCCACGATGATCAGAGAGTAACGAAGTGCAAAGATTTCAGAAACACTGAATGCCAGGAAGATAAATAAGCCTAAACCCGCAACTCTGCCGGTATATAAACCAAACTCATGATTAAGAATATAGGCGTACTGGTTCCTGTTTTCCCGTTTCGAAACCACATCGATCACCTTCATCATAATGGGAAAATAAGCCAGGTCGTGCAGGGGCTGGAAAAACACCTTGCACAAAACAAATACCATAACACCGAAGACAGATAACTCAAGGCCGTTGACGATGGTCCCAATAAGGAAGAGCGTTATTCCAAAACCAAAAATGAGAATCCGGTGTTTGGGTTTGGCGAAGCGGCCCAGAAGGTAGATCAGAATGGCAGTCAATCCACCGCTGACTCCCTGTATAAGGCCGAGCGAGCCCTCTTTACCGACATATTTCATAATGAGCATGGCCGGTGCTGTGACGAGGAAACCCTGCACCAGCCCTTTAAGCATCGCAAGCAATATCTGTTTGTTCCAAAGCCTGTCGAAACGGAAATAAAGAAAATCTTTCTGCAGCGGGTTTACAAATTTGCCGCGTGCCAGGGAAAAACAAGCCAGGATGGTAATCGCAAAAACAATAATAGTTACGATGCGATAACCTGTGTAAATGCTAAATACAATTCCAAAAATCTGCATTCCGTCAATTGAGGCGAGCAAAGCCCCAATAACCAAGGGAATGGTAATATTGGAAATGGTAAAGAAAAATGATTCAAGTCCGAAAAAATAATTACGGTTTTCATCCCGGGTCGTGTTTAGCGCCATCAGGTAGCGGTTGGTCCAGAAAAATCCTGATGCCGCGCCAATCAGGGTACCGGAAATGATCAATCCAAACAGCGTAATATTTTGCACAAACATCATTCCGGCCATCGACATACCGCTCAGCAGAATACCGAAGCTGTAAAGGTGGGCAACCTTGAAGCTTTTCAGCAAAAAGCCGTTGGTCAGCGAGGTAATGATGATGCCGGTATACATGGCTACCTGGAAAATGGCCACATAGCTGGTGTCAGCAAAATAGCGCATGATGTATGCCGCCATAAAGATCTCAACCACCGGCAGCACCAGGGCATACAGCATATTGGTAATAAGCAGCACCCGCATATTGTGCGGCATCGACATGAAAAACCGGAACTCGGCAATCAGTTTTGCTATCATTTAATCCTATAGGATTTAGATGCGAATAAAAAGTATTTTGTAAACAGAAAGCAAGGCATCGTAGTCAGGGATTAAAGGAGATTAATTTGAGGTCAAACCTTAAATTAATCTCCTTAATCTTTTACCATTGAAACTAATAACCGGTATTCTGAGTGATAGTACCGCCTGATTTATCAATTTCACCCTGTGGAATTGGATAGATATAGTTTTTATCCTGAAAATTTTTACCAAGACCGGTTAAAAAGCTTTTAGCCAGGTTCCATCGTTTAAGGTCATTGAAACGTTGCGATTCGAATCCTAATTCTACCCTTCTTTCCTGTATGAGCCAATTTTTTATCTGGGCTTTATCGGTTGAGGCCACGTTTCTGTCAGGAAGTGTACCTGCGGGGGGTGTAGTGCCCGCAACAGTAACAGAAAGCCTTGCACGCTGCCTTATACTGTTGATAAGGGTAATGGCTTGAGAATAGGCGCCTGTCTCATTCAGTGCTTCGGCTTTCCAAAGCACTACATCTGCCCAGCGAATATAAATTTTGTTACTGGGAGCATCGTCGTTCCCCTTATTGTTGCCGGTTAGATCGCCGGTATATTTGTAAACAATCTGTTTCGGAACATCAACGGTATAAACTAATCTTGGATCATTGGGCTCAAAGGTATTAATGAAATCAGTAGTGGGTGCAATAAAGCCCCATCCTAACAAAGCGCAAATACCATTACCGCTTCTCGGGGTTGTCAATGACTCGTGATCATAGGCAAAAATCACTTCATTATCAGCAAATTTCTTCGCAACATTAAAGTTATCGAAATAATTGGCATTCAAACTGTAGTAGTTCAGCCCTTCCATTGTATTTATAATATTGATCACTTCCGGCCATTGTTGATTGTACAAAGCAACTTTTGCCTGCATTGCCAATACTGCACCTTTAGATACCCTCCATTTCTCAACCGGATCCAGATATTTTCCATCCGGAAGCAAAGTTTTAGCGAGGTCAAGGTCTTTGCTGATTTGAATCAGCACATTGGCTTTGGTCTCTTTTTTTGCAACTTTATAAGCATCGGCAAAATTATTCAGCGGTGTTAATATTAATGGCACATCACCATATAAATTCACCAAATCAAAATAGTAAAAAGCCCTTAAAAAATAGACCTGACCTAAAAGAATTTTTTTGGTCGATTCATCAAATCCAAGATCTGCTGTCAGTTTATCATCAGTTAAATAACTGATCGCTTTATTTGACCTTGAAATACCGTCAAAGTCATAAGTCCACTGACCATTAATGCCGGGATTGGAAGCAGTAAAACTAAAATCGGAAAACTGATCCATCCAGGCCTGGTCGCCATCGGGGTTCCATTTTTTTTGCATATCACCTGAAGCAATATCCTGCAAAATAAAATCATTGCGAAGTACCGTACCTTTATCCCATGCCCAGGTATCGATAATATTTAAAGTATTCGAAAGCAACTGGTATGACGAAGTTACAGAATAGATGACCGATGCATGAGTAGGCGGCACTCCCTCCGTTATTATACCTATCGGGGTTTCATGCAGGTATTTATTACAGCTAACCGGGCAAATCAAAATTATTGCTGCCAGTAATTTATAAATTGATTTCATCTTTTTGATTTTAAATGAGTTAATTATAATTTAATATTGACCCCAAATAAGAATGCTTTTGATTGAGGATAAGTACCCTGGTCCAATAAATTAACCGATTCCGGGTCTAATCCTGAGTAATTGGTCAAAGTGAAGAGATTTTGAACTGATACATATACTCTTACATTCTTAACCGCAGGGTTTGATTTACCGAATAGAGCCGGCAAAGTATAACCGATCTCCAGATTTTTAAGTCTTAAATAAGAAGCATCTTCCACAAAAATACTTGAGTTCCGGCTGCTACCGTTATCATTAAACGTAGAACGAGGTATACTATTACTGGTACCTTGACCATGCCATGCATTTAATGTTGAGATGGAATGGTTAAATGGACGGGTATCATAATCTATGATTTTTTTAAGATCGTTGTATCTTTCAACACCTTTTACACCTTGTACAAAAATCGCAATATCGAATCCTTTATAATTACCCGTTAAATTTAAACCATAGGTAAGCCTTGGGTTTGGATTCCCCAAATAGGTTCGGTCGTTGTCATTGATGACACCATCTTTATTCAGGTCGTTAAATTTAATGTCTCCCGGTTTAACTTCAGGATGAGGCGCACCGGTTAAATAAGCATCTATCTCGCTTTGATTTTGATAAATACCGATCATTTGAAATCCGTAATAAGCATTTAAAGGATGGCCGGCTTCTGTTTTTGTGACCTGACCGTAAATACTTGGTAAATTAGGATGTAATTTCTCTACCCTGTTTTTAACAGTAGCAAGATTCGCGTTAATGTTATATTTGAATGGATGATCATCGTTTTTAAAACCAAGAGTCAATTCAAAACCCTTATTGCTTACTTCTCCCGCGTTTACAATGGTTGGCTGTACATTCCCAACCAAATTCGGCAGATTTAACGGCAAAAGAATGCCGGAAGTAGTTTTTTTAAAATAATCGGCAGACAGGGTAAATTTGTTTTTAAGCAGGCCCAAATCAATTCCTATATCATTTTGAGTGGTTGTTTCCCATTTTAAATCCGGATTGCCATAGCGCAATAAGGTTCCTAAAGGATCATAAATTGCAAGAGAATTATAATTGCTCAATCCTGACTGGTTACCCAATTTTCCTGAACTTATTCTGAGTTTAAGGTCAGAGATCAAAGTTACATCCTGCATAAATTTTTCCTTTGATATTTTCCAGCCGGCAGAGAAGGAAGGGAAATATGCCTCCTGATTATTTTTTGCAAACTGGCTGGAAGCATCCCTTCTGAGGCTGGCGGTTACAAAAAATCGATAATCATAATTATAATTTACCGAGCCAAATTGGGAGAATAACGCCCATTGCGATGCCCCGCCTCCATTCCAAAGATCCAGAGGATAACTCCCAAAATCAATGTACTGGAACGCGGGAGTTATATAACCGTACCGGGACCTTGATGCACTCAAATTAGAAGTATGATTGGTGATATATTCACTGCCCACCAGTGCACTTAAAGAATGTTTGTCAAATGTTTTGCTGTAATTCAAGGTGTTGGTCCAGGTAACAGTAGTTTCTTGCGCCCTTTCTTCAGACAGATTGGTAGGGCGGTTTTGACGGCCGGTACCCTTATCTATATCAGCGCCGCCGCCATCATCATCACCAAAATTCCTATTAAATGCTTTATTATGCAGCATGTTTAAATCTACGCCCAAATTGGATTTTAGTTTCAATTCCTTCTCCCTTAAAAACGCATATTCTGCATATACACTACCAAAAGTTTTAAAGTTGGCCCGCCTATCATTGGTGAAATAAGCGAGAGCAATGGGGTTTTGACTAAACTCATATTTGTTGGCACTTCCGTTCCAGCTGCCGCCATTTGCCGCAACATTTTGCGAATAAAAAGGAAGATCGGTATAGGGATCATCTGCTTTATAGGCAGGGTCCGTTTTATCTTTGAAAACTGCGATGACCGGTGGACGTATAAAAGCATGACGAATCACACCAGGTACATCACCGCTTGAGGATATTTTATCCTGTAAAGTATTGGATATTTGAAAATTGGTTCCCAGCGTCAAACGGTCGGTAAGATTGGCATTAACATTTGTTCTAAAATTAAGACGCTCAAACTGGTCATTTTTATAAATTACAATTCCATCTTGTTTATAGTATCCGCCGGAAATAAGGTACTGCACTTTATCAGAACCACCGCTGGCAGACAATTGCAAATTTTGTGATTTGCCAAGTACAAATAATTCATTCAGCCAATTGGTATTTGCAAGGTCCGTTCTTGATTTATCTGCCGTATATGGATTAGTCCCGGAGTAGCCCGAATTGTTCCAGCTCTCTTCCATTTTATTCATATACTGTGTTGCATTGAGCATAGTAGGGAGATTGGATACTTTTTGAATGCCGTAATAATAGTTAATGTCCAGGTCGGATTTTCCAGCTTTACCATTTTTGGTAGTAATTACGATTACTCCACCGGCGGCTCTTGCACCGTAAATAGCAGCTGAAGAGGCATCTTTTAATACCGTCATTGACTGTATTTCTGCCGGGTTTAAGAAGTTGATATCAGTGGCAGGCAAACCATCTACTATATATAGCGGGTCGCTGCTGCTCCCTATTGTTCCTACGCCGCGGATGGTAACATTTATACCATCACCCGGCGCGCCTGTACTTTGGGTTACCTGAACACCGGCGACTTGTCCCTGTAGAATCTGAGCTACTTCGGGCACCCTTCGATGGTCCACATTCTCCATATCAACCGTTCCAACAGCTCCGGTTAAGGAGGATTTAGTTTGAGTCGTATAACCCATTACCACCACCTCTTTTAGTGATAACGCTTCCTCCTTCAAGACAACATTAATGACAGAATTTCCAGTGTAGGGTATTGTTTGCGGCAAATATCCCATAAAAGAAAAATGAAGTGACTGTGGAGCTAAGGGGGTTAATGTAATCGAATAATTACCCTGGTCATCTGTAGCAACTCCGTTTTGAGTATTTAGCTGCACTACCGGAACTCCTGGCATATTATTGCCATTTGCATCCTTAACGTTTCCCGTAATTTTTGTCTGTGCTAAAAGCGACTGACCCGATAAGAAAATTACGAGCAACAAAAGCCATACATAACTGAATTTTGATTTCATTGGTTACTTTATTAAAGTTTGAACTCTTAATAATTGAGTTAATTAACAGCCATTAAGTCATTTAAAATGACATGCAATAAATGACAGTATTGAAAATACTTTCAGATGTTTTCAATCCGGGCCGCTTCAACGGCCATTAAAATGAAAACATCCGGCAAAATCCTTCGGCAGAATGTTGCCAACTATCAGTTGTAGCCGATTTTGCAGGTATATATTCTTTACCGGCAACTTTAAGTGATGTTAGTTGGGTGAAGGCAAAGGAGTAGTTTAATAAAGTAACCGGGAAAAGGAAAAAGAAGGAAAATATGTTTTCATTCTTTAACATAAACATCAAATTAAGCATGATGCTTAAAAAGGAACTATTTAAGCTACTCTGGAAACAAATAACACAATCATTTTGTTCTTCAATTATTGGGGAAAGTGGAACCCGTAAAAAAAGTCATTAATGGTCATTAAAAAAATCATTGATAGTCATTGATCATTAAGTCATTCAAAATGACATGAATTAAATGATCACGATATTATAGCAAGGTCGCCAGTATTTCGGAAATGGAGAGTCTGGCGCCGCAGATTACTTCATCGCTTGCCCCGTAATACATAAAGATGTTATCACCTTTTACATAATGACCATTTGTAAACACTACATTGCCGAAGAATCCTGTTTGTTCGTAAGTCTGAATTGGCTCCATGATAGGCTCTATACTTCGGGCAATAACTTTTGAAGGATCATTAATGTCAAGAAGCAGGGCCCCCAGGCAATAGCGATGATCGCTGTTGGCGCCATGATAAATTTCAAGCCATCCTTTTACAGTCCTGATAGGTGCAGCACCAGCGCCGACGCGTACCGAATCCCAGTTGCCGGGACGCACGGTTGCAATGCATTTATGATTACCCCAGTGGATCAGGTCGGGCGATTCGGCGAGCCAGATGTAGTTTCCGCCGAGTTCAGGGCTGCTGGGGCGGTGAAGGGCATAATATTTCCCATTTATCATCTCCTCAAAGAGGGCACAATCCTTATTATGCGGGGGAAAAATCATCCCTTTGCGGCTGAAATTCTTCCAGTCTTTGGTGCGAATAAGTCCCACACCTACCCCGAATTCCGATACTTCGGTAAATGACAGGCTAAAGACATCGGCCATGGTTGCTACCCGACAGTCTTCGATCCCAAATGTTTCAAGTTCGCCTTTGCCAAAGATGGGAGGGTAACCATCAGGCTCAATAAAATGTACCCCGTCATCACTGCACATGAGTCTCAGGTAAGAGAGTGTAGTAAGGTAATCCTTCTTCTTATACTTGATGATCCGGGGGTCAGAAGCATTCAGGTCGGGATCATTTTTATCGAAATTCAGAATTTCAATTTCGCCGTTACTATTGTAAACCGGGAAGCTGATTTTGCCTTCAACCTGTCTGGGCCTTTCCGCAACGCGCAGAAGCAGCCATATTTTCCCGTCAAACTGAAAAACACCGGGGTTCAGCAGGCAAAGAATTTCCATTCCTTCAATACCCGGTTTTAAGTCTGCCGGACGAAGAAGCGGGTTTTGCGGAAATCGATTTGCAATATCCATTGTAGTCTCTTTTGTTTGATACAATCGAATGTCATAGGTAATTTACAATAAAAATGGCTAAGTACATGACAAAAATTTGAAGATATCAATGTTATCTTGAAAATAAGCGTTTAAGAGTACTGTTTCAATATAATTAATCCGTATTTGACTAAACTTTGAGCTTTATTTCCATGTTTTTTGACCAAATAAGCCCAGGTAAAAGCGACCATCACCATTGTAAACAGTTTTTCAATTCTTTGAATCTCTGTCAAATGAGTATCTTCAATATTGAAGCCGCTTGTTTTCAAAGCCCTGAAATTACACCCTGTTTGTTCATGGGAAATAGAAACTAATTCATTACTTTTAGACTCTATTCTGGGTGTCATTACTCTTACATTGAGATGTGGAAATTTATTTTAAGATACAGATATTCAGATTATTATCTAAATATTTCTGCAATTATTTCTCTGATAATCAGCAATTTGTTTTTTTTTGTCATGTACTAAGTTAAAAAACATATTTTTTTATTCTCTATTACATTTGTCTTTAGAATATTACCTTTGTCAAAAAGTAGTTAAATATATGGGACATACATTACTCTTTATTAGTGGTGGCGAACTGATGGTGGTTGTGTTGGCGATCCTGCTCTTTTTTGGCGCTGACGCCATCCCAGGATTTGCCCGAACGATCGGAAAAGTGATGCGTGAATTCAGAAGCGCCACCGATGATATTAAACATGAAATTGAAAATCATACCTCAGATATAAAAAATGATTTCAATAAATTATCCGACAAAATCGAAACCGGTGCTACCGATGTAAAGCGGAAAATTGAGGATGAATTGAAAGATTAAATTCAAGACCGAAGAATAAAGACTCAGGTATATTGATTTCCGGAATGTTAAAAGCAGAATTGATTGTTAAATCATTTGGCGATTTAAAAGTCCTGAAAGGTGTCTCACTTGAAGTGGCACAGGGAGAGATTGTAACTATTATCGGGGCCAGCGGAGCCGGAAAAACAACCTTGCTCCAAATCCTTGGGACACTTGGAAAACCTGATTCGGGTAAAGTCTACCTTAAAGGGCGAGACGTTTTTTCTCTGGGAGAAAAAGAGCTTTCCCGTTTCCGGAATCGTGAAATAGGATTTGTATTCCAGTTTCATCATCTTCTTCCTGAATTTACTGCTCTTGAAAATGCTGCGATACCGTTAATGATAAACGGAACCAGCTTTGACAAAGCTTCAATCAGGGCAAAAGAGCTTTTGGACGCACTTGGCCTTTCAGACAGATTTAATCACAAGCCGGCAGAATTATCTGGCGGAGAGCAGCAACGAGTTGCGGTTGCAAGGGCACTTGCCAACGACCCTTCAATTATTTTTGCAGATGAACCAACTGGAAACCTTGATTCTGCAAACAGCGAATCTTTACATGAAGTATTTCTGCATTTACGCGATACTTATAATAAAACTTTTGTTATTGTGACACATAATTCAGGATTAGTAGAACTGGCAGATAATGTATTTGAGATGAAAGACGGCAGACTAATAAACCATACTAACGGACAGAACGATATTGTTACTTCTGAAATTCCTGACCGGTAAGCTTATCTTTATCCCTTATTTTGATAGCATATGTATTACTGCTCTGAAGGATAAATTTAAGGCTTGCCCTTGGCAAATTGCCTGAGAAATAAGATGTATATATTTTCTCCAGTCCCCTTCTTGTATATATTCCAACCAAAGGTTCAATATTAAGCTGTTTTTTGTACACAAAAAAGTCATACAGATTTTTATTTATCTTATACACAGATTTAATCTTTTGGAAAGTGCTAGTATCAAGGCCAGAAAGATCACAGGCAAGTACAAAAACATCCTTTGCAGGCATCATTTTGTAAACACTGAATAATCCTGCCAGGGGCCCCTTTTCTTCTACTTTGTTCTGTATTAAAACATCTTCCGGGAATATCTCGTTGTATTTATCAAATTGAAACCGGTTAATTGAAATATAGACTTTTTCTGTAACTTCTTTTAATTTCTCAAAAGCTATTTCAGCAAGCGTTTTTCCGCCATTTTTAATTAATCCTTTATCTTTTCCGTTTTTTGTGCTGTTTGACTGACAAACAACCACACTTATAAGTGAACTCATCAAATATTCACCATTTCGTAGCTTATTTTTTTAATTATATACGGCTATTTTATTTATTATTTAAGGTTGTTGGAAATTATTTTTTATAAATATAAGCTTTTATGGCGGTTTTGTCAATTATATGGTTCATATAAGCAGTTTTGGAACAAATTTAATAAATAATGGCCGTAATTCATTATTTTCGGAAATATGTAATTTGATATTAAAAAAAGCGGGTTAAATCCAGGGGGTGCGCGGCTATCTCTTTTGCCCCGCTGTTTATCAGCTCATTTTTTGTTCTGAATCCCCATAAGACTCCTACCCCAAACATTCCGGCATTTGCTGCAGTCTGCATATCTACTTCTGTATCTCCTGTATAGATTATTTCCTTAGGAATAATTCCAAACAAATTACTTATTTTTAAAGCACCGGAAGGGTCTGGTTTCTTTTTTGTCTCCGGACTTATTCCCAGAATAATGTCAAAATAGCCGGGGAAAAGTATGTCTGCTATTTTTTGTGTTAGTTCATCGGCTTTATTTGACAGTACTGCAAGTTTAATATTCATGCCTTTCAGCTTATCAAGCAAATCTATTATACCATCATAAGGTCTGGTTTTATTCACACAGTTCCTGCTGTATATATCAATCATCTGTTTAAAACAAGTGTCTATATTATTATCAAATCTCATGTCAGCCGGGAGAGAAACATTTACTAAATTTCGGATACCATTACCAACAAAGTATTTATATTCCAAGACTTCATGTACAGGATACCCACAAGATTTTAATACTGAATTCATAGAGTCAGCAAGATCTTCAAGCGAATTGATTAATGTACCGTCCAGGTCGAATATTACTGCTTTAAATTTCATTACTTCCATATCGGTTTAATTTCTCAATCTCATATTAATATCTAATAATTTAGCCAGATGCTCATAATTTTAAGAATATATGGAGTAAGGATAGCTGTGAAAATGCCATTCATAATTAGTCCTATACTTGCAAGTGCTCCAAAGTTAGGGCTTATTTCCATAAACTTTGACGTTCCTACTGCATGAGCCGCATTACCAATTGCAAGGCTTTGCGCCGTATGATTTTTGACCCCGGTCAGTTTAAGAATGCTGTAACCAAACATTGCCCCAAATATTCCGACTACTATAACTACAGATGCAGTAAGAGGCACAATTCCACCAATTGTTTTTGATATCTCAATTGCAATGGGTGTTGTTACAGACTTGGGAGCTACAGAAAAAATAACCTCTTTTGAAGCACCCATTAATTTTGCAATTAATACTACAGAAACGACACCTGCAATACAGCCCGCAAGCTGGGAAATCAATATGTTAATTGCCTGCTTTTTAATTTTTTCAAGCTGGTGATATAACGGAACACCAAGAGCAACAACTGCAGGCTTCAGGAAAAACTCTATATACTTACTCCCATTATGATATGTATTATAATCAATATGGAAAACCATTAAAAATGAAATTATAATAATAATTGATACTAAAATCGGATTAAGTATTAAAATCTTAGTCTTTTTCTGCAGCTTCAAAGCAAAGAAGTAAATAAGCAGAGTAAATGCTACTGTTACAACTTCATTTTGGAATATACTATTCATAAATATTTTCAAACCCGGGCATTTCTTGATTTTGATGACTGCCTTTTCCTCAGAATTTGGTATGTCCACCCGGTAGCAGCCAGAACTACTACAGTACTGGCCAATATAGAAGTTATAATAGGCAAAAAAGATGATGTTATTATATCAAAGTACAGCATAACCGCAACACCGGCAGGCACAAAATAAAAAGGTAATGTTTTAATAAAAAACTCGGAGATGCCTTTTACCCAGGCTGGTTTTATCCAGCCAAGTTTGAGCAAAAGTGTTAGTAAAAGCATACCAATAATGCTTGAGGGAAGCTTAAAACCGGTTACACTAACAATTATTTCTCCCACTGCAAGGCAGCCAAATATTATGGCACTTTGTCTGATCATAAAATATCTTATCTCACTCCGGTTATCTTATTCGTATCGTATTAAACTTAATTTTATTGTATAACCATTTATAAGCTTTTCAGGTATTCAAATAAAAGCCTTACACCAAAACCAGTCATATATTTTTTTGTATAGTTATTAAAACTGTTTGCTATAGCAGGCCCCGCAATATCAAGATGTGCCCAGGGAATTTTTTTATCAACAAAATTTTCGAGGAATTTTGCAGCATTTACAGCATCCCCCCACCTGCCCCCATAGTTTTTCACATCAGCAACATCACTTTTATTTAATTCATTATAATCATCCCACATTGGCATTGGCCATACACGGTCGTATGTTTTTAATCCTGCTTTGTATAAATTCAAAGAGAGATTTTCATTTTTTGTAAACATACCGGCAACAAATTCTCCAAGAGCCGCAACTACAGAACCAGTAAGCGTTGCAAGGTCAATCATAACATCCGGTTTTTGATTTGAAGCAAATACAAGTGCATCTGAAAGAGCAACCCTTCCTTCAGCATCAGTATCTTCTATTTCAATGCTTTTACCGTTGGATGCAATTATAATATCGCCCGGTTTTATTGATTTGCCAGAAGGCATATTTTCAGCAGCAGATATAACCCCAATTAAACTAACTGGCAATTTTGCTTTAGCAGCAGAAAATATAGTACCTGCTACTACTGCGGCACCTGACATATCAGCTTTCATTTCACCCATTTTTTCAGAGGGTTTTATTGATATTCCGCCTGAATCAAATGTTATTCCTTTGCCTACAAGCGCAGCCTTTTTAGAAGCTTTCTTTTTTCCTTTATTTATTTTCCCGCCATCATACTCTATCACTATCATGCGGGGAGGATTATCACTGCCCATACCAACCGCATTTAATCCCCCCATTTTTCTTTTTTTAATCTCATTTTCATTGAAAATCTTAACTGATACCCCGGTATTCTTAAACTTGTTGACTATTCTTTTGGCAAGTTCAACCGGAGTTAAAACTAATCCTGGTTCGTTTTGAAGATCTTTCGCAAAGTTAACACCTTCCATTACAGTTTTAGCGTTTGCAATGGCCGTTTTCATTTTGGCATCATCTTCAGCATGGAAAAATACTGAAAGCTCTTTAGGGCTTTTTTTATCAGACTTATAGGTATTAAAGGAATAGCTTCCATAATAAATACCTTCTACGAATGTTTGATAAAAATACTCCTCACTTTCAAAATATTTTTTAAAAGGAAAATATTTAGGCAAAAATACATGAAGGTTTTTTACTTGTTCTTTCTCAAGTTTCTGTACATAACCTGCTATATGATTACGAAAATAGTCTGCATTGAAACTATCTTCAATTTTTACTTTTGAAAGTACAACTGCATCCGGCTTGCCGTCATGCTTTGATATTCTTATCTCACACCCATCCTGTGCAAGAAAATTCTTTTTCTGCAGTTCTGAAAGTTTTGCATTAAAAACTTTAACTATATGAACTATACTCTCATCAAGTTTTTTTTCATCAACCACATATTTAAGGCTTAATGAAAGAGGCTTGTAAGTGATCTTTTTTTCACCAGAGTTAATATTTAGTTTGAATATCATTTTTCCCTCTTTTAATATTCTGTTTGTACAGAAACGGCAAATTTTTTAGCCTAAGTTATCTTTAATATAATCTTCTGCTTTTTGAAGTAATACAGGTAAATATTCATTTAATCTACCGTCCGGAATTCTTAGCCCTGCAGCATTTATATGTCCGCCGCCGCCATATTCACCTGCAAGTTTATTTACGGGTATTGTCCCTTTTGAACGAAAACTTACTTTAAACCCATCATTTAACTCTATAAATAACATTCCAATCTTTACATTTTCAACGGATAAAGCAAAATTCACAAATCCATCAGTATCAGATTCAATTGCATCAAGTATTTTAAAAGAATCCTGCTTAAGAACCATGTATGCAACTTCTTTATTTTCTCCGAAAAGCTGCATTGAATCCAGCGCTTTTCCAAGAAGTCTTATCTTACTAAATTTACTCTGATCATAGATACTGTCATAAACTTCGTTTGGATTTACTTTTAATTCAATTAAATCAGCAATTTTCCTGTGCAGTTCAGGGGTTGTCCTTTCAAATCTGAATGACCCGGTATCAGTCATTATTGCAGCATATATCGGTTTTGCTATTGAATAATCAAGTTCAGTTAGCTCCGTCTCTTTTATAAAATCATAAATGATTTCACCTGTAGCACTGTATAGCGGGTCAACAAAATAATAATCGCAAAAGTTGTCAGGGCCCTGATGATGATCAATACATATCTTTGTCTTTCTCGAATTCTTAAAATACTCCGTCATACTTACAATTCTGTCAGAACGGTTAAAATCAAGAGCTGCAAGAACATCAGCTTTATTAAAGAATTCGGCATGTTTTTCTTTAGAAAACTGTTCAATTATATTTTCAGGATCAAGAAACTGCAGATTATATGGAGTTATATTATGATTTATTATATAAACTTTTTTCCCAAGTTTCTTAAGTATATTATAAAAAGCAATTTCCGAACCAATAGCATCTGCATCGGGGTTTACATGGGTTGTTATTAGAAAGGAATTGTTTTCCCGGATAATTTTTTTTAGTTGAAGAAAATCAGGCATCTGGAAAAATAGTTTAATTAGAAAAAACAAGGGGCTCGAATGGTATCAAGCCCCGAAAAACTTACAACAAAAATATGATTTTATTTAGATAAGTCCTATTTCGGAGAACATTTCATTACTGGTTATTTTACCTCCCACATATTTCCGCTATAAAGCAGTTTCTTCAAATCTCCTGAGCCTCTTGATTGTTTGACCCCTTCAATCTGTTTAAATACATCTTCATTATAAGTACTTTTTATTTCCTGTTTCAATACACCAATTGGAGTCGGAAATCCATCAAGTTCAGAAAACCGGCTTATTATTTGTGCCCTGGTAGGATCCGGATCTTTTTCATCATGAATCCAGGCGTCATCAATTGAATACTTACCTGAATTCAGGTCAATAACCTCCGGGGTAAAGCCGCTCAATTTAATTGCTTTGTCCATGTCTTTTCCAAATAACATGGGTTTACCATGTTCCAACATAAGCACATTATCGCTTTTAGTTTCTTTATCTGTAAGAAGGTCGTACGCTCCATTATTAAAGATATTGCAGTTCTGAAATACTTCTATAAATGCGGTACCCTTATGCTCTGCAGCCCGTTTCATCATTAATTGCAAGTGTTTAGAATCTCTGTCTAAGGAGCGGGCAATGAATGTAGCGCCTGAACCAACTGCAAGTGATAACGGATTAAAAGGATAATCAACACTGCCAAAAGGTGAGCTTTTGGTTTTTTTCCCTTTTTCGGAAGTTGGAGAATACTGCCCTTTTGTCAGCCCATATATACGGTTATTAAACAATAGGATTTTTATATCAATATTTCTTCTGCAAGCGTGTATAAAATGGTTACCTCCAATACTAAGCAAATCACCATCTCCGGTTGCAACCCACACAGATAAATCCGGATTATTCAGTTTAACTCCGGTTGCTATTGCAGGTGCCCTGCCATGGATTCCATGAAACCCGTAAGTGTTCATATAATATGGAAAACGGGAGGCACAGCCAATACCTGATATCCATACAATGTCTTCGGGTTTCACACCAAAATCAGGAGCGCTTCTCTGCATTTGTGCAAGTATTGAATAATCACCGCACCCCGGGCACCACCTCACATCCTGTGCGGAGGCAAAGTCTTTTGCAGTAAGATTAACGTTACCATTTTGCAATTGTGTTACATTAATTCCTTCCATTATTACCTCCCAGTATCATGTACATCTTCTTTTCTATTTCAGAAGACTTAAATGGCAGCCCCTGGATTTTGGTAAATGATTGAACGTCAATAAGATATTCACTCCTCAAAATCCTTGCTAATTGCCCCATATTAAGCTCCGGGCATAGTATATATTTATATTTCTTTAAAACACTTTCAGTATTCTTAGGAAAAGGATTTAAATATCTGAAATGGGCCTGAGCAGCTTTAAACCCTTTACTACGCACTCTGTTAACAGCTTCTGTAATTGCACCGTAAGTACCGCCCCATCCAATTATAAGTAAATCGGCATCCGAATCACCAGTAACTTCAAGAGCCGGTATATCATTTTCTATATTTTTTACTTTTTGAGCGCGAAGATGTACCATATATTCATGGTTTTCAGGATCATAGTTAACATTCCCGGTAATGTTAGCTTTTTCCAGCCCGCCTATTCTGTGCATCAGATCAGGCGTACCCGGTATTGCCCATGGGCGAGAAAGATTTTCATCTCTGGAATAAGGCTGAAACCCTTCTTTTTCTTTGCTGAATTTAACTTCAATAGCCGGAATTTTATCGGGATCAGGAATCTTCCAGGGCTCTGAGCCATTGGCAAGATATCCATCTGATAAATACATTACCGGAACCATATACTTAACGGCAATTCGCGACGCCTCCAATGCCATATTAAAGCAATCAGCCGGAGTTGAAGCAGCTACAACTGCAACAGGTGCTTCACCATTTCGACCGAACATAGCCTGGAAAAGATCAGACTGTTCGGTTTTAGTTGGCAGCCCTGTACTTGGGCCTCCTCTTTGTACATCTACAATCACCAATGGAAGTTCTGTCATAACAGCAAGCCCAATCGCCTCTGTTTTTAGAGCAACACCGGGGCCGCTGGTTGTAGTAATAGCAAGGGCACCTGAAAAAGCTGCACCTATTGATGCTGTAATTGCAGCAATTTCATCTTCTGCCTGAAATGTACGTACACTAAAGTTTTTGTGTTTACTTAATTCGTGTAATATATCAGAAGCAGGAGTAATTGGATATGAACCCAGAAACAATGGCAAGCCTGCTTTTTCTGCAGCAGTTATAAAGCCTAAAGCTACAGCTTCATTTCCCGATATGTTTCTGTAAATTCCCGGCGGCAAAACAGCAGGTTCAACACGGTAACGGGTTGTAAAAAGTTCTGTATTCTCTCCAAAGTAATACCCTGCTTTCAAAGCTTTTTCATTTGCAGAGGCAATTAATGGCGCATTTTTAAACTTTTGTTCAATCCATTTTAAAGTTGGTTCAACAGGACGGCTGTATAGCCAGTACATCATACCAAGAGCAAAGAAATTTTTACATCTCTCAATTTCTTTTGATGAGATACCACTATTTTCTAGTGCTGTTTTTGTTAATTGACCAAGCGGAACCTGGACAACATTGAAACCTTTCAGTGATTCATTTTCCAACGGGTTTTCGTTGTAACCAGCAAGTTTTAAATTCTTACTGTCAAATGAATTAATGTTAACAATAATCGTCCCTCCGTTTTTTAAATCATGCAGATTAGTTTTCAGCGCGGCAGGATTCATAGCTATCAGAATGTCAGGGGTATCTCCCGGAGTGAGTATGTCACTGCTTCCAAAATGGAGCTGAAAGCCGCTCACTCCGTATGTTGTACCTGCGGGGGCACGAATTTCAGCAGGAAAATCCGGAAGAGTGCTGAGGTCATTACCAACCAGAGCTGTGGTATTTGTAAACTGAGTACCTGTAAGCTGCATTCCGTCACCGGAATCACCTGCAAATCTTACAGTTACGTCATTCAGGTTAAGTACTGCCTTATTACGGGCAGATTGACTGATATCCAATGTTTCTTCATTCATAGTTATTATTATTTGTTATTGCACTATTATTAATAAGGATTGTTTCATTTCCATATGAAAATACTTGTCGGGGAAGATAACAGGAGATATTATAACTACCGGAACTGCCGCCGGTGGCACAGTTTGATAAGTGTGTTTTCACTTATATCTCTAAAATATGTTTGTCGAGTAATATGATGTATAAAACTTAAATAAGTTGCTAATTATTGTCAATTACTTATTCTGTTTATTCGCCTATTATTCGGTTATAGCAACAATAATTCGTGCTCTTAATCTTTGATTGCTGTAAAATATCAAATAAGCTATTTTTAGGTCTTTATATCAGGCTGGTCTGCTCTTTAAGTTGAATATTTATTATAAAAAATACCCCCTGTTCTCCAGGGCATAGGAGTACAGAGGGTTGTATAGTATGAGCTTATGTTGTTCTATTCTTATTTTACCAATATCATATTTTTTGAAATGATATAACTTCCCTGTTTCAGTGTATAATAATAAGCACCGCTTGCTAATGAAGAAGCATTAAAAGGCAGGCTATATTCCCCAGCCTGCTTAAATTCATTTACTAATGTTGTTATTTCACTTCCCATTACATCATAAATTTTAAGAGAAACATATCCCGGTTGAGTAAGATTAAATTTTATATTAGTAACAGGATTAAATGGATTAGGATAGTTTTGATATAGCGTTAATGTTGATGGAACTGCTGTTTCAGCATTATTCTTAACAGAAGTAGATATACTGTTAATAGTATAATTATTATCCGACGGAGCAATATCTGTCCATAAAGTACCAAGAGCAGTACCAAGTAAAACCATATTAGCATCTGAAGAAGACATAAAAGCCTGAATGGTTGCTATTAACTCAGCTGACGGCGTTTCATCCCCACGATAATGAGCTGCAAATGCCTGAACGAAATATGGCGTTACACTTGCAGCTTCATCTGCTGACAGTCCATACCCCCCGCTTGAAGCAGGTGAAGTTAAAATGTAAGGGACCAATACGTTCAGGCCGGCAGCCAGATAACTGAGAGAGTACTCAGAAAACGACATAGTATCTGTTGGAAAATCAATTTCAGTAACATCAGTAGTTTTAATATCAAAACTTAGATTTTTTGATAAGGTAACAGTTCTTACAGGATTTGGATTAGTTACGAGTGAACCGGTTTCAATATCATAAATTCCGGCAGCTGTTCCATTAAGTTCATCAGCAGTATAGCTTTTATATGTAATATCCTGTGCGTGGTAATGACCCGTAAAAACAATATTTAGCCCATTTTGTACAAACATTTTAGAAACAGCCTGATAATCATCAACAACATATTCAGGGAAGAAAAGCTTCTGCCCTGCATAATGTTCAAGAATGCCGTGATGCATCATACCAAGGACAACTTTATTTTCACTTTTCGCCTTTAGCAGATTTGATTTTATCCATTCAAGAGTTGATTCTGAAAACTTTCCCCCAACAATTGGAGTCGTTGTATTTTCCTTATATCTGCATGCATCAAGAGCAAAAATCCATAAACCGTCAACAGGTTCAAATATATAACTCAAAGAGCTATCATCACGCGATATTGCTGAAGAGAATCCATATTCCTTATAAATCTCTGCAAATTCTTCTGCAGTTACTGAAGGAACGGGAGTTTTGGTAGCACCGCTGAAACTCATAGCATCGGGGTTAGCTATATCATGATTTCCTGGAATTACATAAGATGGAATTCCTGCAGCCTTTAAAGAATCAAGATATTTTGCAAGCAATTGATGAACCTGTTTTTCACCATCCTTAGTCAGGTCACCGGTAATTAATAAAAATGATGGTTTTTCTGATTTTATAATATTTATTGCTGACCTTAATATAGGTTCACTTTCAACCAGTAGTTTTCTGTCCTGCATCAGATAAGACTGAAATGCTGTTCCGGTTGTACCAAGAGTTGTATCATATAAATGGACATCACTTATTACACAAAATTTCACATCATTAGTTAATGATTGAGCATATAATCTGCTGCCGGTAAATAATATGAACAGAAATACATAGTAATTTATTTTTTTCATAAACTTCTCATTATTTTTATTAGCCCAAAGAAAAGGTAATTATATTATTAAATAGTTAAGAGAGGTTTACGATAATGTTAAATAACTCAACAAGTTGAAGAAAGTTTTTTTACTTTTCAATACAGAAAATATTCAACTATGTTGCTACTAATGAGAAATATGACAGTATTTATTAATCCGGCTCAATTTTTATATAAGTGCTGTATTAGTATAAAAACTGCCTTAGGCAATTGTCCGTTTTTTACAATGCACAGATGTTTAATCTGGCTAAATTAAATCGGAAAATTTATTTAGAATATTCAAAATGTCGATTGCGCTTAAATTTTCATGCCTTGAAGCAGGAAAAACATCTTCTTATCTGGTAAGACGGTATATCTTTCTTAACTCTGATGTTCAAACAATCAGTTATACCGACAAGCACATACCTGAAGGCTCATGCACCCTGATTTTTAATTTTAAAGGGGTAGTCACCATGAGTATTCACGGATTCCCGGCTGTAAAGCTGCCACCTTATTTTCTGGCACTGCCATATCCCGGATATGTTTATATTAAAGCTTCTATGCCCAGCGATACATTTGCTGTTGCATGTAAAACAAGTGTGTTTTCTGCGCTATTCAATATATCATTAAATGATTGTGGGACCCCTTCTTTCCGGACTATTGACGACGTTATTCCGGTAGAACTGTATGATAAACTGCAATTAGCTTTATCCCCTCAACAAAGAATAAAAATATTTGAAAAATTCCTAATTTCAAAAGGTGTAAAAGACTACCATCCAGACAATGTAGATATAGCTTATGAAAAAATATATTCCTCAAACGGATTACTGCACATACAGGATTTAATTTCAGAATTAAATTTGAACAGCCGTTCATTTCGACGTAAATTTTATCAGCGCGTAGGAGTTTCTGCAAAATCACTTTGCCGTATTGTACGGACCAGCCAAATTATAAATGCCATAAAAGAATCTAAAAATATTGATTATCAAAAACTTGTTTATTCCGGTAAATACTTTGACCAGCCCCATTTCGTAAATGATTTTCGCAAGTTTATAGGAGAATCGCCCGGCACATTCTTTCACCGTGACATCAGGCTTGTAAAGCTTTTTTCAGGCTTTTAGCCAGGTTATATCAGATTTCATCTTACCGTTTTTTACAATACTTTAAATATTGGTGATGTTATGTTTAGTATAAACTAAATCTAACACACATATGAAAACATTTAATTTATTACTCTCCGTATTTGTACTTTTCATTACTGCTTCCCTGTTTGCTCAATTTGACTTAAAAGAAAAGCTTAAAGAAAAAGCAGCAAATAAAGCAGAAACACATGTAGATGAAGAAATTGATAAAGGACTTGATAAAGTTGAAGAAGGTGTAGGCAATTTATTTAAAAGCAATGATACAGATGAAAAAACAGATGAAGATAATAATGATAATTCAAGCGACTCAAACCAAAGCGATAATACGCCCGAATTAAAAGACAGTATTTCAACCAGTCCAGCTTCAGTATCCCTGAAAAGTTTCACTAAATATGATTTTATTCCCGGTGATAAGGTTTTATATTTTGAAGATTTTTCTCAGGACGGCATTGGCGACTTCCCTGCTTTATGGACTACTGATGGTGGTGGTGAAGTAAAAACAATTAATCTTGCCGCCGGCAACTGGTTTCACATGAATAAGGAAGGCAGTTTTTACTGTTATACAAAAACAATTGATTTCCCTCAAAACTTTATTGTAGAATTTGACTTTATTCCTGAGGGCGATTTTCAGGGTGAATTCGAGTTTCACATATATGCTGATGAAAATAAAAGCGAAAGTATAAATTCCGATTTATATCCTGGCACCAGGGGAATACAAATATATATGAATGAGGGTGGGTGGTCAACAAAAGGCTACGAAAATACAAAAGATGCTCAATGGCTGGAATCACATTCTACAACTAATCCGGCTGAGCATAATAACATTAACCATATTATTGTCTGGGTTCAAAATAATAGAATCAGAATTTACCACAAGGGAGCAAAAGCACTTGATGCTCCTACTGCCATTTATTCAGGAGATAAATTTAATAAGATTCGTTTCAGCAGTTATAACTCTCAATGCACCCCTTATGTATCTAGCATTAAAGTTACAACCGCAGCCCCTGATACCAGAAGCAAACTAATTACTGAAGGGAAATTAGTCAGCTATGGTATTTATTTCGACGTTAATAAAGATGAAGTAAAACCAGAATCTTTTGGAACCCTTAGTGATATTGCCAAAGTACTGAAAGAAAACCCATCTGTAAAAATCAAAATTATCGGGCATACTGACAGTGACGGAGATGATTCGAAAAACCTTGATTTATCCAAACGAAGAGCAGCTTCAGTAAAAAATGTGCTTTCAGGCGAGTTTGGAATTGATGCTAACCGCATTAAAACCGATGGTATGGGAGAAACTGTACCAATTGCACCTAACACTACAAGTGAAAATAAGGCAAAAAATCGTAGAGTTGAATTCATAAAGCTGTAAACTATAGCAGACATGAAATTGCTTAAAAAATTAAAAGAAATATTTTTCAATGAATAAGCTAATTTTATTAATTATTCTGTTTATTAATGCTTTTTGTTGGTTAAATGCACAAACAGATTACGAACCTATTCACGGACTCTCCGCTTCGAATTATAACATAAAAGGAGAACTCGAATTGGTGTTTACTCATTTCGTTGATTATAAGGATGGTAACAAAACGGAAGAGAAATATCAAATAAAATCACCAGTCATTCTTTCATTTAATTTTAATGATCTTAGATTTTTCAAAGCTCAGCCTAAAGAGTTCATTGGCTATGTTGAAAATCAATACGATGCCTTTTCAGGATTTTCCAATGGATGTCTTTTCGACATTCCTGCCGGAGGTTATCAGGAAGGTGCAAACTGGATGCAGGTAAACGAGCATTTAAAGTACTGGGCTGACGGAGAATTTACAGAAATAAAGGCAAGCGGAGAAATTTATCCTATACTAAAAATTAATTTCTCAATTCCCGGATACGGTGAAAAATTAAAAGACGGATTTGATAGACTTAAGTTTCGTATTACAGTATCCGGAATATCTTCACATTTTGATCCCGTACAAAATGTGGTAGTAGAACTAAATAATAAAACGATGAATAATTCTGAGACAGATTTAATTGATAAAGAGACAATGAAAAATATTGAACTGGCTGATCCTGCCGCGGCTGCTGAATTGAAAAAAGCTACAGACATGCTTCAGCCTGCAAGTTCTGATATTCTATTTGTCAATGTCAGTTGCGGCACATTTTATGGAACAGATTTAGCAGCTGCTGAAACAGCTAATAATTTAACTAATGCCGGTAAATCGCAAAAAGAAATATTTGAACAACAGTTTGAAAGTCAATACTTCAAAGATATGCCCCATATAGATGTTTCAAAATTAGTCAACTTCCTGTTAAAGCCTGAAAGGAACTATGAAACTCAGATTGATGGTTCCTTCTCATCTGATTCTGATAATGGTTCAGAGAAAGCTGTATTTAAGGGTACTTTAAGATTATTCAGCGGACAAATTGTTAAAGTCAACTAGCATGAGCTTAATGGAAATATTTATAATTAGAATAACTTCTATCAATAGCCTGATATCTAAAGCCTGTTGTATAATACTCTTATTACTCCCTGTCATAACAAATGCTCAGCAGCGTAATCCTTTTTCCGATAAAATAAGTATAGTTGATGATAATACATTTTTACCTTTTACAAAAGGCGAAGTTAAAAGAGCTATTACCGGAATCCATAAGCATGGATTTGAAAAAATTACTTCAATAATTACAACATGGGATTCACTAAACCCGCCCCAGGGATTTCAGGCTTATTTCTGGGGAGCAGATAATTCACTGGAGGTGTATTTTCTCCCTTATTTATATGAAAATAATAAAAAGATAACCTCAGAAAGCGGACCCGGACTTATATTTAATGTTAACGCTCCTTCATATATGTTCGGTTCACCAATTACTGCTGATATTTTCCTTTGCCCCCAAAAAGTATCAGATTTTTTTGGTTACCCTGTTTACAGAAATGGTAAAGGAGAAGTTACAATTGTAAGCAGACATAAAATACCCCTGTTCATCCCTGTTACCCAGGAAGAATATCTAAAGACGTTAATTTCAGAAGAAGGAAAAAACAAAATCACAGCACCTGCAAAATCAGATTATCAGGCAACTATAGATGAAATGGAAATCACCTATAAAAAATTACTTCAAACTGATCCTGAAACAGCCAGTGAATTTAAATCCCAGATAGAGGAATTTAGAAATGAGACAAATTCTATTTCTGATAATTCGCAGGCACCAAATCTAGTAGAATTATTAAAGACTGAACTCTCATCTCTCACAAGTGAAGAAAAGAACCAACAAGCATACTATGGCGGAGCAGGAGCAATGGATGTATATCACAATTATTCCGGATTAGTCCCCTGCGATGAAAAAGATAAAGGAGATGCTCTTGTAAGGGCAAATCCGGAATTGATTAAGAATAATTCAGGAAATGATATAGAACTAATTGTTATCCGCTGGTCGGTTGGTCACAGTATAGAAAATTATAATCCCGGGCTTTATAATGAAGACTGCAGAGGATTTAATCTTGCTGATTGTATGTTCAAATCATTATACCTGAACCAAATAATATGGCAAAATATATTTAATCTTTGTAATTAGAATTATTTTAGCATGATTACTCTTCATTCTGCTGCGTGTTTTAATATATTTTATATCCCTGGTTATATTCCCGCAAAATTTGAACTGAATTCTTAACTCTTTATATTTTTTTATCTGAAATACCATTTTTGTTAATTTTTTTAATAATTTATCCTCTTAAAGATTATTTCTTAATATCTTAGTTAGTGTTATTTCAACAAACTATTTTCTAAAATATGAAGTATTTAAAATCCTTACTCCCGGAACTGATTTTTCAGTTACTTCTTATAATGTTTTTAACAACTCCTGTGCCCGGACAAAATACTGACAGCCTTCAAAAGAAGCTGGAAACCATTTCCGGTAAAGAAAAGTTGTCTGTTTTAAATGAACTATCTGTTGCCTGCCAGTCTAAGGACCCTGAAAAAGAATTAAAATATGGGAGTGACGCTGTAAAACTTGCCCGACAACTAGGTGACGCCGAAAACGAGTGTATTGCTTTAAGGAATGTTGGAATAGCTTATTGTTTTATGAGCCAATATAACCGGGCATTAAAGTATTTTGATGAAAGCCTTTCGCTTGCAATTAGCAAGGGATTAAAGAAAGAGATTGCCTTATCATACAACAGTCTTGGAAACTATAATTATCTTACCGGAAATCTAGAAAGAGCACTTGATTATTATAAAAAAGCTTTGAAAATAGGCGAAGAACTTGGGAATGAACCCGGTATGATCAGCTATATTAATAACATTGGTATTATATACAGTAATATGGGAAAAAATGACAGTGCACTAGGTTATTATTTCCAGTCACTGAAAATAAGTGAAGCCATGAAGAATAAGCCAGGTATATCGATGGCTTATGCAAACATAGGCTCAGTGTATAATGATATTAATAATTACCCCAAAGCACTTGAATATTTCGGTAAAGCATTAACCCTGGCAAATGAAACAAATGACCAATACCTTAAAGCAAATATGCTAAATAATTCCGGTAATATATATGCAGCAATGGGTAACAGTACAAAAGCACTTGAATGTTATACAAACTCTCTGAGTATAAAAGAGAAAATAGGGGATGAATTTGGAGCAGCCCTTTCGCTAAGCGATATTGGCAGTATTTATTCTAAAATGGGGAATAATAAACAGGCGCTTGATTACCAGGAAAAGGCATTAAAGATTCAACAGCATACCGGGAACACTGAAGGAGAAATATTAGCTTATATAAGTTTAAGTAAAACTTATATAAATATAAAAAGATATGCAGATGCGGCTGAATGCCTGGAAAAAGCAGCTAAAAAGGCTGAAAATTTTAATGCAAAATTACTTCTTGATATTTATGAAGAACAATCTGGTCTCTATGAGAAAATGGGGAAATACAATGAAGCATATAATACATACAGGCGATATAAGGAATTAAATGATTCTCTTTTTAACGAGAATAGTTCTCTTCAGATTGCAGAACTTCAAACAAAATATGAAACTGAAAAGAAAGATAAAGAAATAAGCCTTTTATTAAGAGATATAAGAATAAATGAGCTTGACAAAAATGAAGATAATCTAATACGGAATATGCTGATTGCAGGAATGATCGTTTTGTTTCTTGTAGGTATTGTTATTATAAACAGAAATATGGTTATAAAAAAAGCAAATAGACTACTTGAAGATAAAATAAAGGAAACTAATGAGCAAAAGGAAGAACTAAAGAAACTCAACACAAATAAAGACAAACTTTTGTCTATTGTATCTCATGACCTTCGAAGCCCATTTCAGGCTCTCGTAGGATATTCAGAGCTGCTGGCAGTAAATATTGAAGATTTAAGCAAAGAAGAAATTATAGAATATTCTACAGACATTAATTTAACCTCTCATCAAACCTTAGAAATGCTTGAAAACCTTTTAGAGTGGTCAAGACTGCAATTAGGAAAAATTCAATTAAATCCTGAACGGATAAATGTAGAGAATTATATTACAAAAACTCTGCGGCTAATGCTTCATGCTGCCTCTGGCAAAGAGATTATGATAAAATCTGAAATTCCACAGGGTTTCAGCATATTTGCCGATGAACCTATGATAACTTCTGCCCTGCACAATCTGCTTACCAATGCAATTAAGTTTTCTTTTAAAGGCAGTATTGTTGTGGTTAAAGCCATAATAAATAATGATATGGCTGAAATATCAGTTATAGACACCGGTGTAGGGATAAATAAAGAGAATATTGACAAGCTGTTTAACCGGAATATTCATTTTTCAACAAAAGGCACTGCTGATGAAAAAGGAACCGGCCTCGGCCTTGAATTAACAAAAGAGCTGATTGAAAGAAATGGCGGAACAATTACTGTTAAGAGTGAGGAAAACAAAGGAGCAACGTTTATATTTACAGTACCACTTGCAAGATAGTTGTTTATTTTGACATAAAAGAATTAAAAGCCCTTTGTGAACGCAAAGGGCTTTTAATTTGAATATTTAGAAATGTTAATTTACATTCCAGGTGTTGCCGCCGCAGAGTACTTTTTCCAAATCACCTTCACCCTGAGCTTCTTTTACACTTTCAATTTGCTTAACAACACCTTCATCATAAGTTGGTTTTGATATCTGTCTGAATAAACCCATTGGAGTTGGAAATCCGGGTTCATCGTTCAAATGAGCAAGTATTGTAGCTGCAATTAATGATTTATCAAGTTCATTATGAACCCATAAATCATTAACACTATATTTCCCTCCTGACAAATCAACTATAACCGGCGTAGTGCCATCAAGCTTAATGCCTTTATCTTTATTTTTACCAAAAACCATAGGCTGGTTATGTTCAAGATACAAAACATTATCTTCTTTTGTTTCTTTATCTGTTAACAGGTTAAAAGTACCATCATTAAAAATCACACAATTCTGGTATATTTCAATAAACGCTGTTCCCTTATGCCCTGCAGCTTTTTTTATCATAGCCTGAAGGTGTTTGGTATCTCTGTCGATTGTTCTTGCAACAAAAGTTGCTTCAGAACCCAAAGCCAGTGAAACCGGATTAAATGGATAATCAATACTTCCATAAGGTGAAGTTTTTGTTTTCTTACCCTGCTCAGAAGTTGGAGAATACTGCCCTTTTGTTAATCCATAAATTCTATTGTTAAAAAGCAGAATTTTAAAATCTACATTTTTACGGCAGGCATGAATGAAATGATTTCCACCTATACTAAGAAGGTCGCCATCACCTGTGGCAATCCATACAGAAAGATCAGGATTAGCAAGTTTTACACCCGTAGCAATTGCCGGCGCTCTTCCATGAATACTGTGAAAACCATAAGTCCCCATATAATAAGGGAATCTTGATGAACAACCAATACCAGATACCCAAACTATTTTTTCTTTTTCTATTCCGGCTAAATCCGGAAATGACCTTTGAACCTGGGCAAGAATTGAATAGTCACCACACCCTGGACACCAGCGTACATCTTCAGTGGAAGCAAAATCTTTGGCAGTATACTTTTTTTCTTCCGTATTTTTTTCGTTTAGTTTATCAAACTCATTAAAATCAGTCATTATTTTTTCCTCCAAGCACTTCAATAATTTTGTCTTGAATATCATTAGCTTTAAATGGAAGCCCTTTAACAATATTAAACTGTTCAACATTAACAAGGAATTCACTTCTAATAATTTTAGCAAGTTGCCCAAGGTTTATCTCAGGAATTAAAACCTTCTTAAATCTGCTAAGAACTTCTCCGGTGTTTTTAGGAAAAGGATTTAAATATCTTAAATGAGCCTGAGAAACATTATATCCTGCTTCTCTTACACGAAGTACAGCCTCAGTAATTGCACCATATGTCCCCCCCCAGCCAAGGACGAGAATATCTCCCTGCTGAGGCCCGTCTACAGTAAGCAATGGAATATCTTCTGCAATATCTTTAACTTTTTTATCACGCAGCCTAATCATAAGGTCATGATTAGCCGGGTCATAACTTACGTTACCAAATATATTTGACTTTTCAAGACCGCCAATCCTGTGTTCAAGGCCCGGTGTACCTGGTATAGCCCATGGACGCGCAAGGTTTTCATCCCTAATATAAGGTTTATAACCTTCTTTCCTTGTCCTGAATTCAACCTGAATATCAGGCAGTTCACTGGCATGAGGAACTTTCCATGGTTCAGAACCATTAGCAAGATACCCATCTGTAAGCAGCATAACCGGAGTCATATACTTTAACGCAATCCGGCATGCTTCAAAAGCCATGTAAAAACAATCTCCCGGAGTAGAAGCTGCAAGAACAGGCAGAGGGGATTCACCATTCCTTCCATACACAGCCTGTAGAAGATCAGCTTGTTCAGTCTTAGTAGGCAAACCAGTACTTGGCCCGCCTCTTTGAACGTCAATAATAACAAGAGGCAGCTCTGTCATTATAGCAAGTCCCATAGCCTCAGTTTTAAGAGCAAGGCCAGGACCGCTGGTAGTTGTTAAAGCAAGATTTCCTGCAAAAGAAGCACCGATAGCTGAACTAATTCCCGAAATTTCATCCTCTGCCTGGAATGTTTTTACACCAAAATTTTTATATGTACTTAAGTATTGAAGAATTTCAGTTGCAGGTGTAATAGGATAAGAACCGAGGAATAATGGAAGTTTACTTTTAACAGAGGCTGACAATAAACCAAGTGCAGTTGCTTCATTTCCTGAAATACTTCGGTAAAGCCCTTCAGGGAGTTTAGCGGGCTTTATCTGGTATCTTGTAGTAAAACCTTCTGTCATTTCGCCATAATTATAACCTGCTTTTAAAGCTTTTTTATTTGCTTCAATATACTGCGGCTTATTCTTGAATTTTCTCCTAATCCATTCATTTGTTTGAGTCAATGGACGGTCATAGAGCCAGTACATCAGGCCAAGAGCAAAGAAATTCTTACATCTGGAAATTTCTTTAGGTGAAAGCCCGGTATCTTTAAGCGCTTCATTGGTCAGCGTAGATATTGGCACCTGGTAGACTTCAAATCCATCAAATGAACCATCTTCAAGTGGATTTATGTCATATTTGGCAAGTTTAAGATTTTTAGAATCAAATGCATCAGTATTAACAATAATCATTCCCCCATGTTTCAGGTCAGGGAGATTCTTTTTAATTGCAGCGGGATTCATAGCAACAAGTACATCCGGCTGGTCGCCTGGAGTATATACATCGCTGCTGCCAAAGTGAAGTTGAAAACCGCTTACACCATAAACAGTACCTGCGGGGGCCCTGATTTCTGCCGGATAATCAGGCAGGGTACTTAAGTCATTTCCCATAAAAGCAGTTGTGTCACTAAACTGACTCCCTGTTAACTGCATACCATCACCGGAGTCTCCTGCAAACCGTACTGTAACATCAGATAATTGCTGGATTTCCTTTTCTTTTATCATTTTTAACTCTAAGAATTATAAAACATATAAAAGTATATGCCATAAACCGTGCCGGAATATTGGGAGAAAATGGTTCTTAACAATATTAAGAATAATTGGTTGTAACTTTATTTTCTAAGGTAAAACAAAATGCACTTTAAATATTTGATATTTTTAATTATCAAATATTAGAGACGATGTTCTAAATAATTAGAAATTGTTGAATTATTATACACCAAGTTGCTAAAAAACCAGAATTTTATAACACTGGAAAACCAAAAACCAAGTGATATTCTCCACTCTGATAATAGTATAAATCAGATTTTCGGTTAGATGATATCAATTTTTAAGCATCTGGATAAATTGCTCTGGTTTTACGAAACCAGTTATACGGTGAACCTCATTCCCTTTTGAATTAATAATCAAAACAGTTGGAACACCAAGAATATTATATTTATTTCTCAAAACCTCAACTTCCGGAGAGAGCGATTTGGTCATATCTGCCTTAAAAGCATGATAGTTTTTAGCTGCTCCAATAACTCCGGGATTTGAAAATGTCATAGCATCAAGCTCTTTACATGGAATACACCAGTCTGCATAAAAATCTATAATCATACCATCACTATCTGAAAGATTTGCTGGAATACTTGATTCAGAATATACTTTCCATTCAATTGATGCTTTTTCTGAAGGAATAAAAGCATATACAGCAATTGCCAGAATAATTATAGAAAATACTATTTTAAATATCCTGAAACCCCGGATATTGTTTGCCAGCTTTTCAAAAATGAGAAGATAAAGTGCAGCAATTACCATAAATGACGGCAATATATACTCTGCAATATTTTTTGGCAAAAGCGGTTTTAGAAAGTATATAGCCATTCCTATCAGAATAAAACCAAATATATGCTTAACAGCTTCCATCCACTCACCGGCACGCGGAAGCTTTTTTATCTTACCAGAAAATATTGCAAGCACAAGATATGGTGTACCAAGACCAAGAGCCAGGACAAAGAAAAGCAGAAAACCAAACAGAGGGTCTGCTTTTGCCGCCACATAAGTAACAAGCCCAAGAACAAATGGGCCTATACAAGGAGCAGCCACAATACCCATAGTTAATCCCATAAAGAAGGCACCAAACAACCCGGCTTTAGCACCACCTGCCTTATTTACAAGTGCATCAGGAAGTTTAAACTCATATACTCCAAACATACTTAGTGATAATACAATAAATATCAGCACTATGAATACTATAACAAAAGTATTTTGCAGCAGCGCGCCAAACATTGCCCCGCTTAAAGCAGTCACAACTCCAACAATTGAATAAGTAACCGACATACCAAGTACAAACAGTATACCCATCAGTACAAGTCGGCGTGTATTACCTTCACTTTGCCCGCCAAAATAGCCGATTGTAATTGGAATAAGCGGATAAACACATGGGGTAAGGTTAAGGGCAAGCCCGCCAAGAAATACCAGCAGCAGGCCAAGAAGAAATCCTTTTCCTTCAAAAGTTGAAGAGAAAAGGTTGTTACTGTCAGACTTTTGAACCTGTTTACCTGAATCACCAGATACTTTATTTTCTGATCTTGCAGCAGTAAAAATATCCTGGTTTATTGCATTTGATGCATTTTTATCTTTTGTTATTTCAATACTAATAGTATCACTAACAGATGATGGAGGAAGGCATGAACTGTTATTGCAAGCCTGATAGTTTAAAGTAAATATGGCAGGATATTTACCCGGTTTAAGATTTTTATCAATTGAAATTTCACCATGTATATAAGTTTCACCTTCATACACTGATAATGGTTTATTTGTAAAACTAAGGTCAATACTCTTAGCTGACGGATATTCAACTTTGTTTAGTTTAAAACTATTGCTGCTCAAAGATAATGACACGGGAATAAGATAATCTTCATTAGGTTTATTTGAGTTAATATGCCAGTCTTTCTTAATAACCAGCTTAACAGCAATTTTTAAATTGTCACCTGAGTAGACTTTATCCACAGCCTGAAATGTTTTCAGAGTTATTAAATCTTTGGGGCCAAACTGGGCGAAAACATTAATAGAAAGGATAAGTAAAAATGCAATAAATCTCATAAAATAGAATTTCCGAAATTTTGTTACAGATAAATAGGTTATTTATTTTCTCCAGCCCTGCACAATAGGGTATCTTCTTCCATATCCAAAAGCTTTTTTAGAGACTCTTAAAGCAGGTGCTGCCTGGTATCTCTTAAATTCATTTTTATCAACCAGCCTCAAGACTTTTTCAACAAGCTTCCTGTCATTCATTACTTCTGCAATTTCATTTATTTCCTTGTTTTCTTCAAGGTATAATCTCAGTATCCTGTCAAGTATATCATAAGGAGGCAGAGAATCCTGATCTGTCTGATCAGGCCGTAATTCAGCAGAAGGAGCTTTTGTAATAATATTACGCGGAATAATTTCTTTATCCTTGTTTATATATTCTGCTATTTTATATACATCAGTTTTATAAACATCTGCAATTACAGCTAATCCGCCAGCCATATCTCCGTATAAAGTAGCATATCCTACAGCCATTTCTGATTTATTTCCTGTAGTAAGCAGCATAGCATTATACTTATTGGAATATGACATAAGATAAATACCACGTGTACGTGCCTGAATATTTTCTTCTGTTATATCACGAGGCTTATTACCAAACACCGGCTGCATCTGTTCAATTACTTTATCAACTACCGGTTGAATTGATACTTTATCGTATGAGATGCCAAGATTTTCAATAAGTTTCATGGAATCTGTTATACTGCCTTCAGAAGAAAACTCAGATGGCATAAGTATAACATGTACATTTTCTTTCCCAAGAGCTTCAACGGCAATACATGCCACAAGGGCAGAATCAATTCCGCCACTAAGTCCCAGTACTACTTTTTTAAATCCCTGTTTATCTGCGTATTCTTTAAGTCCAAAAATCAGCGCATTAAAAACCTCTTCTTCAAATAGCGCTTCAACACTTTTCACTGGCTCGTATTTTTCATCTGTATCAAATATTATAAAATCTTCCTGATATTTTTTACCAAGTTTAACAAGCTCACCCTGTTGATTAAAGCACATGCTTGCCCCGTCAAAAATAAGATCATTTTGAGCACCGGCAACGCAGACATACACAAGCGGAATTTTATCAGCCGAAGTAAGCACTGAGAGCATTCTTCTCCTGTCTTCTCTCTTTCCATAAGAGTAAGGGCTGGCAGAAATATTTACAAGTACATCAATCCCTTTTTTAATAAGGTCTTTAACAGGATCATTTACATAACGCCTTCGGAACCAGTAATCCTCGTCGTTCCATATATCCTCACAAACTGATATCCCCAGTCTTATCCCTTTAAATTCATGGACAAACACTTCCTTTGCCGGATCAAAATAACGCATCTCGTCAAAAACATCATAATTGGGAATAAGTGATTTGTGTTGAATAAACTGTATTTTACCATTATAACATAAAATCGCAGAGTTATGTATATCGGTACCAATATTCTGGTTACTTTCAGTAATTGAACCAAATAACAAAGCAGTACTCCCTGTTAGCCCGGCAATGTCAGAAGCAGCTTTTGCTGCAGCCTCCCGGAATTCTTTTTTTTCAACAAGGTCAAGGGGAGGATAACCAACCAGCGCAAGTTCAGGAAATATTACAATATCTGCCCGTTCTTCGATACCTTTTTTATATCCGTCAATTATTCTTTTTTTATTACCTTCTATATCGCCAATAATTGTATTTTTCTGACAGAGAGCAATTTTCATTTTAAGACTTCTTTAGTTACTACTATACAAAAATAAGAAACATTATTGTTATTTATCAGCGCCCTGGTGTTTATCCGGGACAACAGATAATGTGATCAGCACAGAATCCTGATATTTGTGATTTATGGAATTACCGCTGGTTTATGGTTTTTTCCGCAGCCATTGCACAAAAACCGATAATAATAAAGCAGTAACAAATAACTTAATAATATAGTAATATTCCGGTGGCTAAAATACAGGAGTACAAAATGGGAAAGAAACTATATCGTTCCGCAAAAGATAAAATGATTGGCGGAGTAGCAGCCGGGTTAGCAGAATACTTTGATATTGACCCCACAATAATTCGGGTTTTATTTGTAGTAAGCTTATTTCTGGGAGGTACAGGTATTATTGCCTATTTAGTATTATGGGTTGTAGTACCGGAACGTCCTTATGTTTTTAATCCGGGAACAACTGCCGGTGAACAAACACCAGGCAGCAGTGAAGGCACGCCAGGGCAACAGGCAAATGATGCTGATCCTGTTACTGCATACCAGGAAAGTATAAATAAGAGGAAAGAAAAAAGGACACTAATCGGCGGAATTATACTTATCACACTAGGCGTTTTATTTCTTGCAGATGATTTATTTCCTCATATTTCATTTGAAAAATTCTTTTCTGCCGGTTTGATTATCTTAGGGTTAATTTTACTTCTTAATTCAACGAGAAAGAATTAGAGGCAATAAAATGAAAAACAAAAGTATATTCTGGGGTATATTTTTTATTTCAATAGGATTTTTAATCCTGATTAATAACATATCCTCGTTTCATGTTTATTATGACGAAGTCTGGAGGCTCTGGCCGGCGGTTCTTATACTGCTTGGAATTTCGATGCTTATTAAACAGGAAATTATCAAAAGTATATTGGTTGGAATTACAGCATTTGTGTTTGCATTTACTGTTTATTCATCATTCATATCGGGATTTCAGTTTTGTAATGAAGGGATAATATATAATTACGATTCAGATGATAATGAAAAAGTACGCGGCAATTATACAATTCAGAGATTTGAGGAGGATTATGATACTAAAATAAAACATGCTACCCTTAATTTCGATGCTGGTGCAGGTACTTTTATAATACAGGATACCACAGACAAACTTATTATGGCTAAGACTGAAGGTATCAGTGACTATTCTCTTACCAAAGCAGATAATAACGATGAAGTATCTATTGACCTGTTTATGAAAAAGAAACACTTTTCAATTCAGGGCGGTAAAATAAAAAATAAGGTCGGAATCAAACTTAACAAGAATCCTGAATGGGACATGAATATTAATGTTGGAGCCGCTAATACTGACCTCGACTTGTCGAATTATAATGTTAAAAATCTTGATATTGAAATGGGAGCTGCTTCACTTAATGTAATGCTCGGAATGCCATTAAAAGAAACTCATTTTAACCTTGATGCAGGTGTATCTTCAATTCATATTATGGTACCTGAAAAAGCAGGGTGTGAGATAAAAACTGACGTTGCACTATCTTCAAAAAGTTTTGAAGGATTCAAAGAAGTAAGCAACAATGTTTATCATACAGATAATTTTAATAAGGCTGAAAAGAAGATATTTATAGAATTAAAAACAGGAGTATCTTCAATAGATGTAAAAAGAGGATCTTCAGGCTGGTAAATTTGAAAAGATATAAACAATAAAATTAAAGCCGCATTTAACTTAATGCGGCTTTTTTAATAATCACCTGAACTTACTGCTTCTTCTTATTTTTTATTACAGGTTTCCATAAATGCTTATCCATATTCACATATCCATCTTTGTTAAAGGTAATTCCTTCTGAACGGAGAAGATCTTCCATAAGATCAGGACTTCCAAAATGAATTTTACCTGTCAATGCACCATACCTGTTTACAACTCTATGACATGGAAGACCTGAAGCGCCTGCACTGTTTAAAGCCCAGCCGACAGTTCTGGAAGCAGAACGTATACCACAATACTCAGCAATACAGCCATAGGTAGTAACTTTACCATAAGGTATTTTTTTTACAACAGCATAAACTTTATCAAAAAAATCGTTCTTTTTATTGTCTCCCCTACTTTTAACAATTCTAACAGAATGGTTCCCTGTTGTTTTCATATTACTGTTAATTTTGAAATATAATAAGAAAAGGAATCAGAGATATTCTTTCATTTGATTTATTTTTAAATAATCAACAATCTTTTTTACATCCTGACATTGATCCCGCCGGCATACAAGTAATGAATCATCAGCGTTTATAATAATGAGATTTTCAACACCAATAACTGCCGTAAATTTGCTTTGCGAGTATATATATGAATCTGCTGTTTTATCGGTAAAAATATTTCCTTTAACAACATTGCCATCATTGTTTTTATCAGAAAGGTTATATACCTCTTCCCAGCTTCCAACATCACTCCATGAAAATTCACCCTTTGTAAGATATACCTTTTTTGAATTTTCCATAATACCATAATCAATGGAGATACTTTTCAACTGGCCATATACTTTTGCTAAAATCTCATCATATTCCGGAGTTCCCATTGCAGCTGCAATTTTTCCAAGTCCTATGTTTAGATCAGGCATATAGTTTTTAATCTCGTCGAGGATAGAATCAACACGCCAGATAAACATACCACTATTCCAGAGGAAGTCCCCACTTTCAACAAACCTTACAGCTGTAGCATAATTAGGTTTTTCAGCAAATGTAAAAACTTTATGAATATTCAGTGCAGTTTCATTTTCATCAATCTGAATATATCCGTAACCAGTTTCCGGCCTTGTTGGAACAATACCAATAGTAACCAAACCACCGGAATCAAACGCAAAATCTGCAGCAGTTTTTAACGTAGAATGGAATTTATCAGTATCTTTTATTATATGATCTGCAGGCAGAATTATAGTAACAGCATCACTATCCTTCTTTTTTATAATAGAAGAAGCAAGCCCTATACATGCAGCGGTATTTCTTCCAAATGGTTCTTCTAAAATATTCTCAGCAGGAACATCAGAAAGCTGCCTAACTATTTCATCTCTTTGAAGCTTATTAGTAATAACATAAATATTCTCTTTTTCTACTATTCCCTCAAGCCTTCCAACCGTCGCCTGAATCATTGTATTAGAGCCAAAAATCTTCAGCAATTGCTTAGGTGTTTTTTCTTTGCTTCTGGGCCAGAACCTGGAACCGACACCTCCGGCCATAATAACAGCATAAGTTTTCATTTATTATCCTTAATTTCATTAATATTTTTTGTTCAGGAGGGAATTCTGATATTTTGTATCTTTTTTCCAAAATCCTCTGCCCTGTTCAGGTAATTTGTAATATCAACTTCTTTGCCTCTGACAACAGCTACAATAACAATCAGGCAGGCTCTAACAGCTTCTATAACTTCCTTGCCGGGCATAAGCGCTCTGGACTTAATTAAAAGTAATGCGTGCGAAATAGTTTTATGCATTCCTGCTATAATATCGAAACCAACTTTAGCAGACATTTCACCATTTTTACTCATAATCTTAGCGTACGTGCTTAGATCACCAAAATCAAATTCATCATTAGCAAGTTTTTTAAGCAGATTATCAATTTCTTTAATAGGCTTTAAAATTGCAGCTTCAAAATTCTGGAAAAACATATCTTCTTCATCAGACTCATCGTCAAGAATTATTTTTTCTTTTATTCTTTCACTTTCTGATTTCTCAAAGGTAACAGTTTCGTTATCTCTTTTTGAGAGATCTACAGGTATACTATTATCTTTTGCCGGCTCAGGCATCTGAACAGGTAATTCAGCAGATTTGGCTTCTTCATTTAACTTTTCAATAGTCTGCTTAAAGGTAGCAGGATTAACCATATCAAGCATATGGTTAAGGTCTTTAATAAGATACTGGCTGTGTTCTTTGAATTTATCAGAGATTTTAAAGAAATCAACATTGCCGCGAGAAAGAAATGTATACACTTCATTAAGGCGAATAGCAAGAGTTGAAAGTTCAGTAATCTTTTTCATTCTCCTGATATCTTCATCAAGATTCTCGGATTTACCAAGAAACTCGCGAAGCAGCGCAACAACTTCAATTTTTTGAGTGCTAAGCCTTAAGTTGTTGGAAGCAGCAGTTATGCTCTGAATAATATATAGTTTTGTTAAATTCATTTTATTTTTAATGTTCCCTGGTATAAATTAAAAACCGGAACGATAAACGAATAATCTATTAACAAACAATTTTAATCTTTATAAATTCTTGGTACACGCCTGCTGATACCGCACAAGACCTCATAAGGAATAGTCTCAAGCATATCAGCCCAATCCTGAGCCGAAATTTCCAGGCCAGCTTCTCTTCCAATTAAAGTAACTTTATCTCCTATTTTTATATCATCATCAAAAACATCAAACATAGCTCTATCCATTGCAATATTTCCAATTTGAGGATAGAATTTACCATTTATTATAGCATTAACTTTATTTGAAAGCCTCCGGCTAAAACCATCAGCATAACCAATGGGCACAGAAATAATTTTTGTTTTCTTTTGTGCTTTATAAGTTCTGCCGTAACTTACTGTTTCACACGGCATAATAGTTTTAACTGATGAAACTTCTGAATACAAAGAAAGAACTGGTTCAAGTTTTATTGGAGAGGCAGTTAAACATGGCGAATAGCCATATAAAATAAGCCCCGGCCTCACCATATCAAAATAAGCACCCGGTATATCAAGTACTGCGCCGCTGTTTGCAGCATGAACAAGCCCATAATTAACTTTGTCTTTTTTTAGTTCAGTTAATATGTGATTAAATCGTTCGAGCTGAAGCATTGCAAAACTTTTATCAATCTCATCTGCCGTTGCAAAATGAGTATAAATGCCATCAATTTTAAAATTCTTATCAAGATTCAGATTCCGGATATAATCCAGAGCCTCATCATATCTAACACCAAGCCTGTTCATTCCGGTATCAACCTTAACATGAACTCTTATTTTATAATCAGGATTTTCAAGCCTGTGTTTATTTGTTCCTTCAAGCAAAATACCAAGATGCAAATCAGTAAAAACAGAAGCTATGAGATTATTCTCAATAAGCTTGTAAACCTGCATTCTGTCAAAAGGTTCAAGTACTAAAACAGGTTGTTTTACTCCCAGATTTCTTAATTCAGCACCTTCGTCAGGAATGGCTACAGCATAATATTCAGGACTTTTATCATCAAGTGAATTAAGAGCTTTAACAACATCTTCAACACCATGGCCATAAGCATCAGCTTTTGTAATGGCCATAATTTTACGTTTTCCTGCTTTCTTTCTAATATTTAAAAAATTACTTTTAAGTTTCTTTAAATCAATAACAGCATAAGTTGGACGCATGGGATTTTTTTTATTATTGGGGCAAAATATAGTTTTTATTGTTTATATATCAAAAACTTATATACTTATATTCAATAAACAGAAAATTGCAAGCTTATTTTATTCAGCTGTTAAATGAAATAATACAAAACAGGATTATTATTTATTTCACCCGAAGAGTATTTAACAGGCAAGAAAGATATAGCAAGCAATCAGTGTTTTTAAAAATTATTACATGTATATTAATGCAATTCTGTGTATACAAACAGAGTTTTCATTTACATATGAAAAGTAAAAAATATTTCGAAAAGATTTGATATTTTTTTCATTAATGTATAACAATCCATTTAGTATTTATATTATAGATAATTTCAGACTGGTTTTATTTTCATAAAAATGGAAATAGGGGATTTTATTTTCCCTGAATTGAATAACAATACAAACACCATTCTAAATTTTGAGAATTGAAGTGTTGAAAAGTTATATATTGGTACAAAATGGAACAATTTAGAAATGGCATATATGTTGCAAATGATTCGGCGATTGTTCCTTCCGGGAATTAAGCAAACCCTATAAACCAACTGTTTAATTTCTTGACAATCGAGGGTTCAAGTGTTAAGTTTCATTAAAAAATCTAAATAATATGCTGACAGAATTTGGGAAAGTATTTGTTTTTTTACTGCTGGCGTTAATATTTGTTGGAGTAACATTATTAACCGCAAGGCTTTTAAGGCCAAAACGCCCTACCAAAGAAAAACTAATGATATATGAATGCGGAGAAAGCCCTGAAGGGAGTCCCTGGGTTAAATTTAATATAAGATTTTATGTAGTAGCTTTGATATTTTTAATTTTTGACGTGGAAGTAGTGTTATTAATACCATGGGCATTAGTTTATAAAACTTTTGGATTGGGTGGTTTTTTAGTCGGCGCAGTATTCCTTATACTACTGGGCCTTGGTATGGCATACGAATGGCGTAAAGGTGACCTGGAATGGGAAAAACCTAAACCACACCCATTATATCTTACCAAAAAACCAACTGCAGAAAAGAAAAAAGAACTTGAACCTGAAGAATTATTAAGCTAAAAAGAAAAAATTATGGGTTTATTAGATAAACAATTTAATGACGGAAATATTGTAATTTCTACAGTAGATGATGTTTTGAACTGGGCACGTTTGTCATCATTATGGCAAATGTCATTTGGTTTAGCCTGCTGTGCTATAGAAATGATGGCTACTTCAGCATCCCACTATGATTTTGACCGATTTGGAGTTATGCCACGCCCTTCCCCGCGTCAGTCAGACCTTATAATCATATCCGGAACAGTAACCCTAAAGATGGCAACAAGAATTAAAAGAGTTTACGAACAGATGCCTGATCCCAAATATGTAATATCTATGGGAAGCTGCTCAAACTGCGGCGGCCCTTACTGGGAACATGGCTACCATGTACTTAAGGGTATTGACAGAGTTATTCCGGTTGATGTATATGTACCCGGATGTCCTCCACGCCCTGAAGCTTTGCTTGAAGGATTATTGAAACTTCAGGACAAAATAAGAAAAGAATCATTAGTTAAGAAATCAGCATGAAAACAGTAGAAGAGATCTTCGAGTTAATAAAAAACAAGTTTCCGGAAGCTGTATTTAATCTGATAAATACACAACCGCTTGATTCATATATTGAAGTATCACCGTTGGAAGTTGATAAAATCACCTTCTTTCTCAGAGATACAGAAGAATTATTATTTGACAGCCTGGTATTGCTTTCAGGCGTTGATGATGCAAATGGCGAGACAAAAAAAGATGAAGACGGCGGAATTACAATTACAGGCGGAACATTAAGTGTATATTATCACCTGGAGTCTACAAGCCTGAGACATAAAGTTGTATTAAAAGCATCTACCCCACGAGAAAAACCTGAAGTTGTTTCAGTTACAGAAGTATGGAGATGTGCAGACTGGCATGAACGTGAAGCCTTTGATATGGTTGGTATCGTTTTCTTAAATCATCCTGATCTTAGAAGAATATTATTACCGTATGACTGGACAGCAGGATACCCTTTAAGAAAAGATTACAGGAATCCTGAATTTTACAATGGGATGAAAGTTCCATACTAATTTAGCCAAGTGGCTTAAGTGTTTTGCCTGTTCAAAACACAAAAATTGTTGTAGTAAATTTTATTAAAGATAAACTTAAAGTTTAAAGAATATGGCTCTTAAAACTGAAGAAATGGTTCTAAATATGGGCCCTCAACACCCTTCCACACATGGAGTGTTGAGACTTGAACTGATTCTTGAAGGTGAGATTATCCAGAAGGTAACCCCTCATATAGGATATCTTCACCGCTGCTTCGAAAAACATACAGAAGCAATGACCTACCCACAGGTAGTACCTTATACAGACAGAATGGATTATCTTTCTTCAATGTATAATGAATTTGGATACGCTGTTGCTGTTGAGAAACTTTGCGGAATTGAAGTTCCGGAAAGAGTAGAATATATAAGAGTAATAATGGGTGAGTTTCAAAGAATCGCTTCCCACCTTGTTGCTATTGGTACTTATGGAATAGATATAGGCGCTTTTACTCCATTCCTTTATTGTTTCAGGGACAGAGAGACAATTCTGAATTTATTTGAAATTACCTGCGGTGCAAGGCTTATGTATAATTATATATGGCCCGGGGGTGTATCTCATGACCTTCATCCGGATTTTATAAGGCTTGCAAAGGAATTTATCCCCTATTTTCGAAAGACAATAGACGAGCTGAATAATTTACTTTCTTACAATAAGATTTTTATTGAAAGAACTGCAAATGTTGGAATACTCCCAAAAGAAACTGCAATTAATTTTGGCATTACAGGGCCTATGTTAAGGGCTTCAGGATTTAAATGGGATATAAGAAAAGACGATCCATATTCTGTATATAATAAATTTGATTTTAATATACCGGTTGGCCAGGGCCTGGTAGGCACTGTTGGAGACAGCTGGGACAGATATTACGTTCGTGTTCTTGAAATGGAAGAAAGCTGCAAGATTATTGAACAGGCACTTGAACAGATACCTGAAGGTGATGTTTCATCAGCAATTCCTAAAAGAATTAAACCTCCTGTTGGACAGGTTTATGGCAGAGTTGAAAACCCGCGCGGCGAACTTGGTTATTTTATAATCAGCAATGGCGGCACAAGTCCTTTTAGAATTAAAGTTAGAGGGCCATCCTTTGTAAACCTTAGTATAATTGATGAATTATGCAGAGGCTATATGATTGCTGATGTAATTACAATTCTCGGTACTACAGATATAGTTCTTGGAGAGGTAGACAGATGATATATGATTCATTAAAATCATTCCTTGGAAGTGACATACTTGCAATGTTTATTTCTGCAGCGCTTCCGCTGGTTTATGTTTTAACATACGTTATTGTTGCTGTTTATCTCGAAAGAAAAATTTCAGCACATATACAGGATCGTCTCGGCCCTATGAGGGTTGGCTGGCACGGAACGCTTCAGCTTTTTGCTGATATGATAAAAATGATTATGAAGGAAGATATTGTTGCAAAAGATACAGATAAACCACTGTTTAACTTTGCACCTTATCTCATATTTATAGGCAGTTTCGGAGCTTTTGCGGCTATTCCTTTTACCAGTGCTTATATAGGTTCACAGCTTGACCTTGGAATATTCTATATTATAGGAATATCAGGACTTGTAGTTGCAGGCATTTTAATGGCCGGGTGGAGCAGTAATAACAAGTATTCTTTACTTGGAGCAATGCGATCTGCTGCGCAGATAGTTAGTTATGAAATTCCAACTATGCTTGTAGTTGTTACTATGGTAATGATTACCGGCACAATGAACCTGCACACTTTAAGTGAGATGCAGACAGGCCATATCTGGAACTGGATGTTGTTTGGCGGGCCGGAATTTGGAATAAATAAATTCATTTTTATTCCAATAATGGTTATAAACTTTATAATTGTTTATATAAGCACACTTGCTGAAGTAAACAGAACACCTTTTGATATACCGGAAGCAGAATCAGAACTTGTTTCAGGTTACCACACAGAGTATTCAGGAATGAAATTCGGCATGTTCTTCCTGGCAGAATACGCAAATATGTTTGCTGTATCCTGCATAGTTTCAGCCTTGTTTCTTGGAGGTTACCAGTCCCCGGTTGGATATCTTGGTAATTTGATTCATGCACAGTGGATGATACCAATAGAACAATTTTTCTGGTTTTCGCTTAAAGGAATTTTGTTCGTTTGTGTTCAAATGTGGATAAGGTGGACTGTTCCTCGTTTAAGAGTTGACCAGTTGATGGCTTTATGCTGGAAGTATCTTATTCCAATTGCTTTTGTTAATCTTTTAATAATCGGACTTTTAACAGTTTTATAATAATATGAAACAGTACTTTTTAAATTGCTGGAATGCACTTGCTACTACCTTCATTGGGATGAAAATAACTTTTAAACATCTCTTTGTACCTGCAGTAACAATACAGTATCCGGAAGTAAAGCCTGAACTGCCCGAAAGAGAAAGAAACAGGCTTTTTGTAAATATTGATGACTGCATAGGCTGTGACCAGTGTGCCAGGGCATGCCCGGTGAGCTGTATAAGCATTGATACGGTTAAGGGTATTCCGGGTGAAGACCTTGGAAAGACATCCAATGGCAAAAAGAAAGCTTTATGGGTTACAAAATTTAATATAGACATAGCAAAATGCTGTTTCTGCCAATTATGTGTATTCCCCTGCCCTACTGAGTGTATTTATATGACAGATATTTATGAATATTCTGAAATTGAACGCAGTAACCTGTTATATGATTTTGTTACTCTTACTCAGGAAGAAAGAGAAGAGAAAAAAAGTAATTATGCCAAATTTGAGGCAGAGAAAGCAGCGCAAAAAGCGGCTGCCGCAGCAGCTCCTAAACCGGAGGCTCCTAAAGCCGAAACTCCGAAACCAGCCGCTGCACCAAAACCGGCAGAACCTGCTGGTGAGGTAAAACCTGAAGAAAACAAAGACGCTAAAAAAGAACAATAAAAATGAATACTTACGATTTTCTATTTTATCTATTTGCTGCAATCACCTTACTATCGGCATTTTTTGTTGTAACAGTAAGAAATATTATATATTCAGCATACTTCCTCTTGTTTACTTTTTTTGGAGTAGCGGGTATATATGTGTTACTTGGAGCTGATTTTGTGGCTATAGTCCAGTTAATTGTATACGTTGGCGGTATACTTATACTGCTGCTGTTTGGTGTTATGCTTACCAATAAGATTACAAGTGTTGAAATTAAAACAGGAGCATGGCAAATAATACCTGCCAGTCTTGCAGTAATTTTATTTGGTGGTTTTCTTATAAAAGCAATAACCGGAACAAACTGGAAAACTATAAGCAGTGATATACCTGAAGCAACAACAGCTAACCTTGGAATGCTATTAATGCAGGAATATGTTGTTGTATTTGAACTGCTTGGAATTTTACTACTTATTGCACTTGTGGGTGCAGCAAGCTTAGCGAGGAAACAATCATGAGTATAGGATTAAATCATTTCCTGGTGATAAGTACAGTGCTTTTTTCTCTTGGCATTTTTGGTATAGTTACCAGGAAAAACGCCGTAATGGTATTGATGGGTATTGAGCTTATTCTTAATGCTGCTAACATTAATTTTGTTGCTTTTGCACGATTTGGCGGCTTTGGGCTTAAGGGACAGCTTATGGCACTTTTTGTAATAATACTTGCAGCTGCTGAAGCGGCAATTGCCCTGGCAATAGTACTTAATATATATAAGACATTTAATAATGTAAATGTTGATGAGATTGATACGCTGAAGGATTAACAGCGTTTACTGATAACAGAAATTAAACAAAGAATTAAAAGTTATGTCTGAATCTTTATTGATAAAAATAGCCATTACAATCCTCTTTTTGCCGTTAACAGGATTTGCAGTTTCAATATTTTTTGGCAAAAAGTTTAAGTACACATATGTAATTGAAACCCTGTTTATTTCGGTTGTTTTTATTTTGGCATCTGTACTGGCTTTTGTTAAGCTTTCATATTATGTAAATGCAAATATTGTATCGGAAATCCAGTGGATTAACCTTGGAAAAGTACATGTAGAACTTGGTATAATGATTGACAACCTTGCCGTAATAATGATGTGGGTTGTTGCTTTGATAAGCACTCTTGTTCACTTCTTCTCTCTTGGTTATATGAAGGGAGATATAAGATTTACCAGATATTATGCATACCTGGGATTATTTACATTTTCAATGACAGGTATAGTTTTTACTCATAACCTGTTGATGATGTACATGTTCTGGGAGCTTGTTGGTATTTCATCATATCTTTTAATTGGTTTCTGGTTTGAAAAGAAATCCGCTTCGGATGCATCAAAAAAAGCTTTTCTTGTAAACAGAGTGGGCGATACAGGAATGTTCCTTGGAATACTGATGACATTCCTTACTTATAATACATTTACATTCCAGTCAATATTTAATCAGCTTTCAGCAGGTGTATTACCATTTCACAGCGGTTTCTGGTTAACAGTAACCGGAGTTCTACTATTTATGGGCGCTGTGGGTAAATCAGCCCAGTTCCCGCTGCATGTATGGCTTCCTGATGCAATGGAAGGCCCAACACCTGTAAGTGCTCTTATCCATGCAGCGACAATGGTTGCCGCCGGCGTTTATTTTGTTACAAGAATGTTCCCTATGCTTACAGGAAATACACTGCTAATAATAGCTTCAATTGGTGCTATATCAGCTTTTATTCCTGCAACTATAGCTCTTACTCAAAACGATATTAAAAAGGTACTTGCTTATTCTACTGTAAGCCAGTTAGGTTATATGATAATGGCGCTTGGTATTGGCGCTTATAAGTTTGCTTTCTTCCATCTAATAACACACGCATTTTTTAAAGCATGCCTGTTTCTTGGTTCAGGTTCTGTGATTATGGCAATGCACCATGAACAGGATATCCGCAAAATGGGTGGACTTAGAAAAAAAATGCCGGTTACTTATGCAACCTTTCTGCTTGCAACACTTGCGCTTTCAGGTGTGCCGCTTACTTCCGGCTTCTTAAGCAAGGATGGAATACTTGCAGGGTCTTATGCCTTTGGCAGTTTAACTGGTTACTGGATATTTGCAATTGTTGGATTCCTTGTTGCTGCCCTTACAGCTTTTTATATGTTCAGGCTGGTTATTTTAACCTTCCATGGAGAGCCGAGAGACCAGCATAAATATGAACATGCAAAAGAGTCACCATTTGTTATGGCTATGCCTCTTGTAGTTTTATCAGCATTATCTGTATTCTTCTGGTATACTCCAAATCCGGCTAATCCTGATGCAGGCTGGTTCCTATCTTCATGGGTTAAAAATCCTGTAACTGTTGTTCCGCAGGAATACCGTTATAACTTTATGAAGACAGATGAAGCTGCTGCCCCTGCTGCGGCGGAAAGTCATTCGGCAGAACATCATGAAGTTATTTTTTCTGAATCTTATACTGAAGCAATGCACGCTGCACACTACCCTGCTATGGGAATTTCTATAGTTCTGGCAGCACTTGGCATTTTGCTGGCTTTTGCTTTCTATTACTGGAAGAAGTTAGACCCGGATAAGCTTGCGGAGAGTATTAAGCCGCTTTATAACTTATCATATAATAAATGGTATTTTGATGAGTTTTATAATGGTGTTATTGTTGCCGGGACACTTGCTTTCAGCAGATTTTTAGCGTGGTTTGATTCTACAATTGTTGATGGTCTGGTAAACCTTTCTGCTACTGTAACCCGTGCTCTTTCACGCTTTGTTGGCAAATTTGACAGCGTTGTTGTTGACGGGCTTGTTAACTTTATGGCATACCTTAGCGGATTTATTGGTTTGATATTCAGAAGGTTCCAGACTGGTAAAGTTCAGACATATGTTGTCCTTGCGGTATTTTCGCTTGTAATACTATTGTTTTTATTTAAGTCATTTTAAGAATGCCCCGGAAACGGGACTAAATTAGAGGAAATCATAGGTAAGTAAACATGCAAAACTTCCCAATCTTATCGTTCTTAACATTCCTGCCTGTTATAGGAATGATAATCATTTTGTTTCTGCCAAAGGAACAAGTTAAGCTGATTAGAGTATTTACACTTGTAATTACCGGTATTCAGCTTATTGCAGCAGCTTTTTTGTTAAGCTGGTACAATAAATCTCTTGGCGGATTCAATAATCCTGATTCTTTTCAATTTATAGAAAAATTCAGGTGGATTGATATTACAGGATTTTCCTGGATTGGCCAGATCAAAATTGATTACTATTTAGGAATTGATGGTCTTAGTGTGCCGATGGTTCTGTTAACTGCTTTGATATCATTCATAGCAACACTGTCATCATGGAGTATTGAAAAATCTGTTAAGGGATATTTTTTAATGTTCCTTCTGCTTGATACCGGAATGATGGGCGTATTTGTTTCACTTGATTTCTTCCTCTTCTATATTTTCTGGGAACTTATGCTTCTGCCTATGTATTTCCTTATTGGTATCTGGGGCGGCCCAAGAAGAGAATATGCTGCAATTAAGTTTTTCCTTTATACATTGTTTGGTTCAGTGTTTATGCTTCTTGTAATGATTGGGTTATATTTCAGCACAACAGAAACGCTGGCAAACGGATCAAAGATATTTACTTTTAATCTTGTTGAAATGATGAACCCTGCAAATTCTTATGCGGGGGGTATTCTTTCAGCGCTTAACCCGCACAACCTGAGGTTTATTGCTTACATAGCACTATTTGTCGGCTTTGCCATTAAAATTCCAATGTTCCCATTTCATACATGGCTGCCTGATGCACACGTTGAAGCTCCTACGGCTATCAGCGTTATACTTGCCGGCGTTCTTCTGAAAATGGGTACTTATGGTATTTTAAGAATATGCTACCCTATCTTCCCTGAAATCACATACCAGCTTGTATGGTATATTGGTTTATTTGGAATGATAAATATTATATACGGAGCTCTTTGTGCTCTTGCCCAAAAGGATCTGAAGAAGATGATTGCTTATTCTTCTGTATCCCACATGGGTTATGTGATGCTTGGTATGGCTTCACTTAATACAGCAGGCATTACCGGTGCTATTTTCCAGATGTTTAACCATGGTACAATTACTGCAATGCTATTCCTTATTGTTGGCGTTATATATGACAGAGCCCATACAAGAGGACTTGATGATTTTGGCGGCCTGGCATTAAAGATGCCAATTTACACTGGTTTTGTTATACTTGCTTTCTTTGCAGCCATCGGCTTACCTGGATTAAGCGGATTTGTTTCTGAAGCTTTTGTATTCCTTGGTGCTTTCAGGGAAGCTGGAATCAGAGTTATTACTGTTTGCTCAACACTCGGTATTCTGCTTGGCGCCGGCTACATGCTTTGGGCGTTACAGAGAGTTTTTCTTGGAACTTTACCTGAAAAATGGAATAGCCTAAAAGACTTAACTGTGAGAGAATATGCAATGCTTATTCCCTTAACAGTTATAGTATTATTCCTGGGTATCAATCCATCAGCAATGCTTAACCTTATGAATACAAGTGTTAATTCAATGGTTAAGTTTATGGATAGTGCAAAAGTGATTTACAGCTCAATGGCTGGTTTTTAATAAATTAATACTGAGTTTATAAAGTGGATAAAAGTTTATCATATATAACCGGAAGCCTGCAATATCTTACGCCGGAAATTGTTATAGCAATTACACTGGCATTGATAGTTACAGTTGACCTTATTATGAACAAAAACAAAAAACTGCTTCCATGGATCTCGATAGCAGGATTGATTATTGCAGGTTATTTTGTACTTCAACAGTTTAACCTTAATGTTTTTGCTTCAAAAGGCAATGGATCTGCAGGCATGATAGCAGTTGATGCTTTTGGTGCGTTTTTTAAAGGATTGGTTATAACTGCTACTTTCTTTGTAGTATTGTTCTCATTAAGTTCATCAGAAATAAAGGCCGCCCTGGACAGGCATGGTGAGTACTATACCTTAATTTACGGGATGGTACTGGGCATGTTTGTGCTGATTTCTGCTGCCGATTTAATCTTGATTTATTTATCTCTTGAACTGCTTTCCCTTTCCTCTTATGTACTGACAGGTTTTACTAAAAAATCTTTGAGAAATAGTGAAGCTTCAATGAAATACCTTATTTATGGTTCCGTTTCCTCAGGAATCATGCTTTTTGGTATTTCCTTAATTTATGGGCTTACAGGAAGTACAAATCTTTATGAAATAAACTCACTTATTCAGGCTCCGCAGTTTGATAGTGTAATATTTGTAATAGCCGGCCTTCTGATATTTGTTGGTATGGGATATAAAATTTCAGCAGCTCCTTTCCATTTCTGGACTCCGGATGTTTACGAAGGAGCACCTATTACAATAACTGCTTATCTATCAGTAGCAAGTAAAGCTGCTGGTTTTGCTCTTCTGATACGCTTTATTAAAATTACATTTATTAAATCTATTGATGATAACGGCTACTGGCAGTTGATAAATATTATTGACTGGAAAACATTCTTTGCAATTATTTCAATTCTTACAATGACTCTCGGTAACTTTGCGGCGTTATGGCAGGATAACCTGAAAAGAATGCTTGCTTATTCAAGCATTGCACATGCTGGTTATTTGCTGCTTGGTCTTGCTGTATTGTCAAACACCGGTTTAACTGCAATTCTTATTTATTTTGCAGTTTATGCATTTATGAATTTAGGTGCTTTCTTTATTGTTATGCTAATTGCTAATAAGACCGGTAATGAAGACATTGACGATTATAAAGGATTGGGTTACTCAATTCCATTTCTGGGAACCTGCCTGGCAATATTCCTGATCTCATTAACAGGACTCCCTCCTACTGCAGGATTTGTTGGAAAACTTTATATATTCACGGCCCTTATTGATGGTAAAATGTTTACACTGGCAGTAATTGCAGTAATTAACAGCGTTGTATCACTTTATTATTACATTAGAGTTTTAAGAAATTTGTTCCTTACACGCCCGGATGTTCCTCGTGAAGGTTTTAATACTTCTGTAGCGGATATAGTTGTTGTTTTATTACTTGTAACTCCAATCCTCTTTTTTGGAATTTACTTTACTCCGCTTGTTAACTTCGCAAAAGCATCAATCAATATATTAGGTTTTTGATTCCAAATTTTAGCAGGGCTTATTGCCCTGCTTTTTCTTTTCTCTCCATTTCTTATAACCTATAGAATAATAGATAACAGCTTTAATTATTTATTAGTTACTTTGTCATAACTATTGACACTTACTTTTATCAAAATTTAAAATCATTGCTTTATTTCTTGCTTTAACAATAGAATTTTTATATGTTTGATATACGACTTATTCAGTCCTATATATGTTAAAAATATCAAAAAAATCAGAATACGCTTTATTAGCAATCAAATACATAGCCCTGGAAGCAAGAAAAAATAGCTTATCTCCTGACTATGCTACTGAAAACAATTGTAATTGTGTAAATGCAAAGGAAATATCCGTAAACTACAATATTCCCTATGATTTGCTTTGTAAGATTCTCCAGAAACTGGCAAAGAAGAAAATAATTACTTCATTTCAGGGTGTTAAAGGAGGCTACACCCTAGCCCGGAATGCAAATGAAATCACTATAAATGATGTGATTTCATCAATTGAAAAAATTGAGTTGACAAATTGCCTGAAAGCTGATGGCAAGGGTTCATCAACTGACTGTGCAAGATATGACTGCTGCCAGATAAAGAACCCGTTAAATAAAATACAGGTGGAAATAAATAAACTATTTAATTCCACTACTATTAATCAGATTTTATAATATTTTAAGGATATGAATTTCCCAATTTTCTTAGATTACCACTCAACTACACCGGTTGATCCGCGTGTATTTGAATTTATGTCCCCTTACTTTACCGGGAAATTTGGAAATGCATCAAGTACACATACTTTTGGATATGAAGCTGATTCAGTAGTAAAGTATGCAAGAAATACAATAGCTGGTTTGATAGGAGCGATGCCAGAAGAAATTTATTTTACCAGCGGAGCTACTGAGTCAATTAATATGGTTCACAGTGGTATTGCAATGGCTTATAGAAGCAAAGGTAATAAAGTTATTTCTTCTGCTATTGAGCACTCTGCTTCCTATGAATCTTTGAGAAATCTTGAACGATATGGATATAACATAGTGTTCCTTCCTGTTTATAGTGATGGATTAGTTGACATTAATCTTTTAAGAAAAGAAATTGATTCCGGGACGATTCTTGTAAGTATAATGACAGCAAATAATGAGGTAGGCACAATACAGGATATTAAAGAAATTGGCAATATCTGTAAGGAACATAACATTCTTTTTCATACAGACGCAGCACAGGCAGTTGGGAAAATCAGATTTAATGTAAATGAAAATAATACTGATCTTGTTTCATTTACAGCACACAAGATTTACGGGCCAAAAGGTATAGGCGGATTATTTATCAAAAATGGAAAAAGAAAGATAAACCTTGAACCAGTTTTTTATGGTGGTGGACAGGAAAAAGGCCTGAGGCCGGGAACATTAAATATACCAGGTATTGCCGGATTTGGAAAGGCTGCAGAAATAATTGCATCTGAAATGGATACTGAAACAGTCAGAATAAAAGACCTGCGTGACCAGCTTTATTGCAGCATTAAGAATAATGTTCCAGATGTTTACTTAAATGGTTCTGAAACAAACAGACTTTATAATAATCTTAATGTCTCGTTAGAAGGCATCAGGTCTGAAGTTCTTATTTCCAGTATAAGAGAAATTGCGTTTTCTTCGGGGGCAGCATGTTCTTCTGGATCCACAAAACCAAGCCGGATACTTACCGCAATAGGTATACCGGAACACCTGGCTAAGTCATCTATTAGGTTTGGATTAGGAAGATTTACTACTAAAGAAGAAGTTGATTATACAATTATAAAATTAATAAATACTGTAACAGAATTGAGAAAATACTCTTCTGCTTACATAACAAAAGATTAAGAAAGACAGTAAAATGGAATTAAAAACAAACAGATATTATGAACTTTTAAGAGATGATTATACAGTATTTTTAAATTTTCTCAAAGCAAAACAGCCGTTATTTCATAATGCAAATCTTTTTTTAAGAGATTTTGAATATGGTGTAAAACGTTTTCTTGAGAAAAAAGATATAAAAGTTAATACATCTGAAACTGAAACTATTGCGGCTGAATTAAGCGGATTTCTAGTAAAACAAGGTATACTTATTCCCATAAACCATAACACATGGAAATTAAATTACCTGGAGTTTGTAACTACAAAACCCGGGGATCCCCTTTCATAGGCAAATGAAAACAGTATAAAAGGAAAACTAAAATGACAAGCGGACAAATAATACCGGAAATAAGAATAACAGAAAAAGCAGTTAAAGAAGTAAAAAAGATTATGGAGGAAAATAAAGTTCCTTCAGATTGTGGATTGAGAGTAGGTGTAAAGGGAGGTGGATGTTCAGGATTACAATATTCGCTGGGATTTGATACCGGAGCTAAAGAGGGCGACACTATCATTGAAAACAATGGTGTTAAAATATTTATCGATGGAAAAAGCCTGTTTTATCTTTCCGGGACAGAGCTGGATTTCAGTGACGGGCTTAATGGGAGAGGTTTTATTTTTAATAACCCTAATGCAGTAAAAACTTGCGGATGCGGTGAATCTTTTGGAGTTTAATTGAATCATAACCCTGAGAGGAAAAATGGAAAGAAGAAAATTCCTGTTATCTTTAGGAGTAGTATCAGTTGCTGCCGGAATGGAACCTTTTTCGAAAACATTAAATACAATAACAAACAAGCTCTCCCCTGCCGGGGCGGGCAATTTAAATAGGAGGAATAAAATGGGTAAATTCGAATTACCTCAGTTACCATATAGTTATGACGCATTAGAACCTTATATTGATAAGCAGACAATGGAACTGCATCATTCAAAGCATCACAACGCTTATGTAACAAATCTTAATAATGCTGTTGCCGGAACAGATGCAGAAGGAAAATCGTTAGAGGAAATAATTAAGAATATATCAAAATATCCAATGGCTGTCAGAAATAATGGTGGTGGAGTTTATAATCACAATTTATTCTGGCAATTAATGAAGCCAAACGGAGGTGGAACTCCAGCAGGTGAGCTTGGAGGAGCTATTAACTCAACTTTTGGATCTTTTGATGAATTCAAGAAACTATTCAGTACAGCTGCTGCAACTCGTTTTGGTTCAGGATGGGCATGGCTCATAGTTCAGAATGGAAAGCTTATTATAACTTCAACTCAAAATCAGGACAGTCCTGAAATGGACATTGCTGATCAAAAAGGAACTCCAATCTTAACACTTGACGTTTGGGAACATGCTTATTATCTTAAGTATCAAAACAGACGCCCTGAATACATTGAAAACTGGTGGAATGTAATTAACTGGGATGAAGTTGCCAGAAGATTTAAAGAAGCAAAATAAAATATTATTTTAGTACCTTCAGGCAGCAGGTATAATAAACCTGCTGCCTGTTGTCTGGATTAGTTTATGACAATACCTATTTTCCCTCTTAACCTTGTAGTTTTCCCTAAATCCCGATACCCCCTTCATATCTTTGAAGAGCGATATAAAAAAATGATAAATCGCTGTATAAATGAAAATGCAGGTTTTGGAATACTACCAAAACTTGAAAACGAATTGTCTCCGATTGGCAGTTATGTATTGGTTAGCAATATACTTAAGAAGAATGAAAATGGTGAAATAGATATAGTTGTAATTGGAGTCGGGCGATTTTTAGTACGTGATATTAAAATACATCCTGATGGTTATAATATTGCTGAGATTGATGAATACAACGATATGCCTGAAAATGTTAATGAGGAACTACTCTATGAAATGAAGACAATGTTCGAAGGTATAATAGAAAAAATACAATTCCGATTAGAGGATTCTTTTTGGAAAAACTATATTAACTCTTCCTCGAAGTCTTTTAAACTTGCTGAAAAATCAGGACTTTCAATTAAACAGCAGGTTGAGTTACTCTCAATGCAAAATGAGAATGAAAGAATCAATTATCTTATTTCGCATTATGTGAATCTTAAAAAGCAGATTTCAGAAAGTACTCTTTCCAACAATATAATTATTAGTGATGGTTATATAAATGATTTGGAATTATAGGGCAGAAATATATTAATACTTCTGCCCTGTAAAATTACGGTACTTTAACTGCGTATTTTTCAGCAAGTGTAATTCTATTCATTGCTCTTGCCATAGCAAGTTCAGCGCGGACCATATCAATATCTTTAGAGCCTTTTTGTTCAAGTCTTTCTTTTGCACGCTGAAGAGAATTTTCAGCGCGCTTGATGTCAATACTATCAACATTTTCAACTGAATCAGCTAACACCAGAATATTATTATTCAAGACTTCAGCAGTTCCGCCTGCAGTTGAAAAATACAATTTATTTACATCATCTGTCTGAACAATTATAAGTCCTATTTCCAGTATACTCATAAGCGGTGCATGATTATGAAGTACCTGAAAACTGCCTTTAGTACCTGGCAAAGTAACAGATTTAACCAAACCTGAATAAACAGCTTTTGATGGTGAGATTATTTCCAGTTTTAATTCAGCCATAGTTATGCCTACTTCAAGGTTTTTGCTTTTTCAACAGCCTCTTCAATAGTACCGACAAACATAAATGCCTGTTCAGGCAAATCATCGTAATGGCCGTCTATAATACCTTTAAAGCCTCTTATAGTATCTTCCATTTTAACGTATTTACCCTTATAGCCGGTATACTGTTCAGCAACATTGAAAGGCTGGCTAAAGAATCTTTGAATTCTTCTTGCTCTTTTAACTACAAGTTTATCTTCATCAGATAATTCATCCATACCCAAAATATTGATAATATCCTGCAGGTCTTTATAATGCTGGAGAATTTCCTTGCAATTTCTGGCAACGTTATAATGTTCGTCGCCTATAATACCCGGATCAAGAATTCTTGATGTAGAATCAAGCGGGTCAACAGCCGGGTAAATACCAAGAGAAGAAATCTGACGGCTCAAAACCGTTGTAGCATCAAGGTGAGCAAAAGCCGCAGCCGGAGCAGGGTCAGTTAAGTCATCAGCAGGTACATAAATAGCCTGAACTGAAGTAATAGAACCTTTATCAGTTGAGGTAATTCTTTCCTGCAAAGCACCCATTTCGGTAGCAAGGTTAGGCTGGTAGCCAACCGCAGAAGGCATACGTCCAAGCAGCGCAGATACCTCTGAGCCTGCCTGTGTAAAACGGAATATATTATCAATAAAGAGAAGTACGTCCCTTCCCTCTTCTTCTCTGAAATATTCTGCAATAGTTAAACCTGTAAGAGCAACTCTTAATCTTGCTCCCGGAGGTTCATTCATCTGGCCAAAAACAAGTGCAGTTTTATTTATAACACCAGATTCTTTCATTTCACGCCACAGGTCATTACCTTCACGGGTTCTTTCACCTACACCGGCAAACACAGAATAGCCGCCATGTTCCTGGGCAATATTATGAATAAGTTCCTGTATAATAACAGTTTTACCAACACCTGCGCCGCCAAAAAGACCTGTTTTTCCACCTTTGGAATATGGTTCTATAAGGTCAATTACTTTTATACCGGTTTCAAAAATTTCAGCTTTTGTAGAAAGATGAGAAAATTTTGGAGCAGGACGGTGAATAGGGTATTTTTTGGCTGTCTTTATTTCACCAAGGCTGTCAATACCCTGACCAATTACGTTAATAAGCCTTCCTAATGTTTCGGGCCCTACCGGAACAGAAATAGGTTCGCCTGTATCAAAAGCATCCATTCCTCTTGTAAGACCATCTGTAGAATCCATTGCAACAGTTCGAACCCTGTCTTCACCAAGGTGCTGCTGAACTTCACAAATAAGATTTTCCTGTACACCTTCAGAATTAGTACGTGGAATTTTAATAGCGTTGTATATTCCAGGTAAGTGGCCACCTTCAAATTCAATGTCTACTACCGGGCCAATAACCTGTATAATCTGGCCTTTTATTTCGCTCATTAGTCTTCCTTATTCATAATATTTATTTATAGACATTAAATTTAGTAATTTGGGTATGATTAAACAAATACAAATATTCATCTATTTTTCGATGTTTCATGCCATATTCCTTCATGAATATAGGGGCAGCCACTCCTCCTCTATTTATTTTAGTATCATAAGTTTTTTTGAGGATACAAAGTCACCTGATTTTATCCTGTAGATATAAGTACCACTTGCCAGTTCACCCGCATCTAGTTTTATATTGTGAACTCCGGCGCTTAAAAGTCCGCTGTAAATAGTTTCAACTTCCCGGCCTAGTATATCATAAAGTTTTATTTCTGTAATCACCTCATATGGAACCTGCACTTTTATTGTTGTATAAGGATTAAACGGATTAGGATAATTTTGCCCCAGCTCAAATGACAGTTGATGTAATGCCTCCCCATCATCAACTGAAGATATTATTCCTGATATAATTTTATATTTTTCCCTTGCCTTACTTATAGCTTTTTTTAGTCCATCCAGTCCGTCTCCGGCAGCAATTGCAAAAGCTACATTTAATGTATCATAGCTTTTTATGATATAAGGGCCACCGGAAATTACAAAAGAAACATCGGCATTTTCTGCAGTTCTTTTCTTAATACCATTACTCATAGCAAGCCATTTTTCATCACGTGTAAATCCCCCGCCGCCTGCATAAACACCAATACCACCATCTCCCCCGCTATTACTGATAGCGTAATAGTTGCATTTGTCCCCACTTAGAAAAGAGCACCCTGCATATGTTTTTATAGTTCCCCCCATCTTATATGCATAGCCCAATAAGTCTTTTTCATCATAATTTGCCATATCACCAGTTGCATCTGATGATAACATATTCCAATCAAGAAACAGACCTGCAAATAAGTTTTCTAATTGTTTATCATTATTATTAACTAATTGGTAATTCAATATAATAAAGCTGTTGTACGGTTCTGTTAACCAGGAATAACTTTTCAGTATTGTTGTAATACCCAGTTTGTTTTCTCCTTCTCCATCATCATTAAAAATAGCAGTACCTTCTTCATCTGCAATCTGATTATCTTTATTAATCCAAAATGGTTTGATCATTTTAAATGAGGAGTCTTTATTAGAAAGCCCTCTTGCCGAATTTGACAGATTTAATGCTGAATTACCAATCATCAATGCGCCTTCATATAAAAGATTAGCTCCTCCATTATATTTAAAACCTATACCCTGAGTATTTTCCCAGAAATCATTAAACCCGATATTACCTTCACTGGCAACAGTCATTTCTATTTTTCCTGTTGACAAAGTCTGATATGTTTGATTAATTAACAAATCACCCCATTGAAAATCAGAAAAACCATCTGTATTATATTTCAAAAGAAATGATAATTTATAGTTTTGAGGCACATGATCTTTGATTTTTATTCTGAAAGGAGCTGAGTAATTATCAAAATATTCTGATCCGCTAATTGCACCAATATTAAACGAATTATTTAGTATTTCTATATTTGTATCGGCAGACTCAATTTGGATTACCATAGCATTAAAAGCATTTAAAATATTATAATACTTACAGCCTATTGTAATAATTTCACCTGGTTCAAAAATACCGTTACCATTACCACCACGATATTCATCCAGGGCATTGATATCATAAGAGCGGACAGATACAGAATTTATATTTTTTAAAGTATTATATGCATTTATTCTGCCACTGCCCAGCATGTATTCGTATCCGGGATTAAGATTATCAATATTATCAGCATTAACTCTAATCTGTTGAGCAATCTGTAAGGGAGAAAAATCAGGATGCAATGATTTAACCAGCCCTGCCAGGCCAGCTACCAAAGGTGCGGCCATTGACGTACCGCTGAATACTTCATATGTATTATCCTGCCAGGTTGATTTAATACTTTTGCCTGGTGCTGATACACCAATCAATTCGCCATAATTTGAAAAATCAGATTTAGTATCGCCCTTATCTGTAGATGCCACTGGAAATACATCATTATAACAGGCTGGATAATATTTTTGCCTTGATGAATTATTACCGGCGGCAGCAATAACAAGAGCACCTTTGGAGGTGGCATATTCAATAGCTTCTCTGCCAGATTCAGAATATTCATCACCTCCCCAACTACAGTTTATAATACTTGCTCCATTATTTGCGGCATAAATTATTCCTTCAAATCCATACACAATATATGGCCCTCCTGAAGGACTGCGGTACCCATCAATTGTTGTCTTTACAGGCATAATAGTAACCGAATAACCTATAGATGCCACACCTATACCATTGTCAGATACGGCCCCGGCAATCCCTGCAACATGAGTACCATGATCCGGACGATCTTCCATTGGGTTATTATCCGGATTACCTTCAAGCCCACCAAAATCCCAGCCATTAACATCATCCACATAACCGTTTTTATCATCATCAATTCCATTATCCGGAATTTCTTTTGGGTTGTTCCAAATATGCGCTTTAAGGTCAGGGTGATCCCAATCTACACCAGTATCAACAACTGCAATTATAACTTTTTTATCACCCTTTGTAATATCCCATGCATTAGCAGCTGAAATGGCTGCCAGGTTCCACTGATCATTATAAAGCTCATCATCCGGAATGAAATCAGTTGTATACACATAATGTGGTTCAGCCCACAATACTTCACCAGACTGCCTGATGGTTTCAGCTACTTTCATTGGATCTTCCTTTGAGGAATACTTAATTTCTATTATTGAACCTAATGAATTATCCTTTTCATCATTACAGTAGAACCTCTGCCTTGTTCCAATTAGTTTAAAATCCTTTATACCTTTTGAAGCTTCGTACGGAAGTGATAATACAGATGAAGATTTATATAGGAAATTCCCTTTCAGCTTTACCACCACGGTATTTGCCAGAAATAATTTTCCGTCCTTTTCGATTATTTTTTCATTTTTGTATTGTGCCTGTGTAAAAGATGCATATATTATTACGCAAATGAGACAATATATTTTCAACAATTCTTTTTTCATAATAATTACCATATTTAGATTTTTTTACGTGATATTTTATTTCAGAATTATCATTTTCTTAGTACAGTTGTATGTACCTGCTGCAAGCTTGTAGAAGTAAACTCCTGATGCACAATTGCCTGCATTGAATATCACTTCATAATTACCGGGAACCTGCTCTTCATTAACAAGCTCGGCAATTTCATTACCCAGTATGTCAAATACTTTTAGTGATACATGGCTCTCGGTCTTTGGAGTATTCCCAGTAAAAGGTACTGAATATCTTATAGTTGTAGCCGGATTAAAAGGATTAGGATAGTTTTGATAAAGTATATAGTCATTTATACTTATATTATCTTCTTCTACAACCGTAATATCAGGTTTGTTTGTACTTAATATTGTACCTCCGCTGCCAACGGCAAATGCTGTATCTTTCCCAAATACATAGACCCCATATAATGAATTCACAGTGGGTGGATATTCAAATGACCAGTTATTGCCACCATCTGTAGTTTTTATTATCAGACAGTAATTGGGCCCAGTTCCACTTTCACCAACCGCATAACCGTTTAACAAATCGCTAAAGTGGGCTGATTTGACTGTTATACCAATGTCAAAGGCGTTAAATTTAAATACCCAGGTTTTTCCCCCATCATCGGTTCTAAATATTCCATTAAGAGAAGTAGCAAAACCTGTATTTTCATTAAGAAAATAAAGAGAGGTAGTAGTGCTAAAAAGTGGCAATTTAGATAAGTACTCCCAGGTTATGCCTTTATCTGTGGAATGATAAAAAACTCCATATTCACCCATAGCTATAACATTAGTAGAAGACAGAACCTGAAGTTTAGTGGGATAGAAAGCTTCATCTGTTTTTATTTCAGATATAAGACTCCATGTAAGTCCTCCATCAGCAGTAGTATATATTTCACCAGGATACTCTTCATACCCGGGAGGTATCGTGTTATTATCCTGTGAAAAAGCAATAATGATTCCATTATTTTCATCAAAAAAATCTGCTGATGACAGTTTTAGATTTTCTTTTAACGTAACATAATTCCAGGTATCCCCTCCATCATTAGTTACTTGCAAGAAAGAATGCTCAGAATAATCTGTTTCATTTTGTTTTGAACCGGTAACGATATAGTGATTATCGCTGATCATATTTATTGAATTAAGATTGCCTTCAGCCCCGGTGCTTTTTTCAGTCCAGTGTTTTCCGTTATCATTTGTAGTAATAACTGAGCAATTTCCCCCAACAGCAATTCCCTTTTCGTGGTTTATAAAATCAATATCAAAAAGGCCAAATATATTTCCTGAAGAAAGTGCATTCCATGTTAAGCCTGCATCAGTTGTTTTAATAATTACACCGCATGTACCAACAAGATAACCCGTTGATGCATCAATAAAACTTGCATCGGTAAATGAAGGATTACTCCAGCTAAAATTCAGATAATTGATATTATTGCCAGTAACCTGTGTCCATTCCTTTCCGCCATCAACAGTTCTTAAAATAAGGCCATACTCTCCTGCGGCAATACCAGTATTTTCATCTGCAAATTTTACTGTTGAAATAGTTATATACCATGGTAAAACGGGTATTTCCAGTTGTGACCATGAAACTCCCAAATCAGTTGATTTTAATATTTGATGGTCACCTGCAGTATAAATTATGGTATCATTAACACTGCAAATATCTTCAAGAACAGTTGATACCTCTTTAATTTTCTCCCAGTTTAATCCGCTATCAGAGGTTTTATAAATTACGCCTCCTGCTGATGCAGTAGTTCCGCAAGCAAAACCAGTAGAATCATTAATGAAATGCATTTTAGAAATCAGGCCATTATCAGGTAATGGTATACTTATCCATGTTTCGCCGGCATCAGTTGAACGCAGAATTTTATCATTTCTCCCGCCTGCAACAATCAAAGTATCATTAACATAAACCATAGTCTGTATAAGATAATTTATAGGCGGATATTTCCTTATCCAGTTTTCTCCACCATTGGTAGTTTTGAATATATCCCCCGATCCACCTGCAACAATACCATAATTGCTATTAAGAAAATCTATTGCAAAAAAATTTCTTATGGTTTGCCAATCAGGTTTATTCCATGTTTTTCCTGCATCTGTCGATTTTATAATCTTACCAAATAAGCCGCAGATATAAAGATTATTTTCATGTATGGAAATTGATTGATTTGATTCGCCATCCGGCAATGGGTTCTGAAAAGCCCACTGACTTGGTTGCCCAAAGACCATAATTGGAAATAAAAAGGTAATAAGTAGTTTTAAAAAAGGTGTATTTAACATTATTTCTCCGATTACTAATTCTTTTTCAAATGTTAATACAATTCAAATCCTGAAAACCCTATTTTCAGGTTATAATTTCAAACTATTTAGGGGAAAGATTAAAAACGGAGTTCTAAAAATAATGTTGGGATTATTCCTAGCATGTAAACATCGGTAGTAACTATTTTGTTGTTTCGCAGATTAAGAAATCTATACCATATGTTTTTTTTGTCATATACATTAAAAATTGAAATACCTGTATTGGCATCAAACAATGAGTTTGAATATGTATATATTATTGAAATATCAAGTTGATGTGAACCGGGAAATCTGCATGAATTATACTCCCCGGGATCTTCAAAATGTAAAACCGAACTGCCTGGATATGTTTCCTTTAAGAGAGGAACAGTATAAGGCCTGCCTGACATATAATGCCACACAGCAGAAAATATAAAACAATTTAATTTGTAATTAGCTACTAAATCAATTTTATGAGGACTGTCACTGGAGGAGGGACATTCTTTTAAGATATTCTCATAATAGTATCTGCTTATGGTTTTGCAATAACTGTAGCTAAACCATGATAGGAAATTACCCCATGTTTTTTTAACAGTAAAATCTATTCCTTTTACTGATGCATTATTCTGTATTGCAGGAAGTGAATTAAATCTTTCAGAAATGTACCATTCATGCAACGATTCGAGAACATTATATAGTTTTTTATAATATACTTCAATGTCTACCGATAAGTTGTTTTTCTCATACAAAGCACCTATTATATAATGATCAGCTGAAAGCGGTTTTATATCAGAGTTATTAGCAGTAATCCATGATACTCTTGCCTGTAGAAGGTTAGAAAAATCATCATATTGCATTAAATACTGGTAGTATTTTCCTGCTGCGCCTTTTAATGTTATGCTATTACTGAAGCTGTAGTTTATCGATAACCGGGGTTCATAGTTTATAGTATTTATTGTACTGTATTTATTTATACGTAAACCACCTGTTGCAGTAAAGCAGTTGTTAATTTGCCACGTATCCTGAAAATAAAATGAATATAAGTCACCATTGTTCAGTTTGCTGCTTGTATTTATTCTGGTACCATACAAAGGAATATACTCCATTAAAAATTCGTATGAAGTTAATAATGAAGAATACATAATTCCCATTTCTGCCTTGTGTGAGGTACTTATGTTCCATGCCAAATCTGATTTTATTGTTTTATCTGTTAACTCATTTCTGGTGTTAAGTGTATTTATGAATACTGTATCTATCAGTACTGTATTATCCCAGTCTTTTACATTACCCGTTTTATATTTTGAATGAGATATTACTGTTGTGGAGAACAATTCATCATTCCACTGTCTGAACCACCTTACACCCAAGCAGCTGTTTTTAACATTGGAATTTTCATTGAATTTTATGACATGTGCTTTGGTATCTCCACGCGATTCAGATTTATCAAGGCCGGAAAAATAACTGATTGAGACAACATCATTTTTCCCGGATAATAATGTAAGTTTCCCTAGGATATCATTAAAAGTAACATCTCTCTTATCATTTTCGCCTGATGGGCGCTGCTCTTCAGCTTCGTATAAAGCAATGTTATTCCTGAAAGAATTAAATACTCTGTCATATAAAGAGCCCAGTATAAAATTTGAGAATGAACTTCTTCCTGATACTATAAGGCTTCCTGTTCCAAACAACGGGAATTCACCTGTTGCCTGCCAGCTCATTTGATTGCATCCAGCTTCAATGGAAGGCTTTGTTATACTTCCATTTTTCAACGTATATTCAATTACTCCGGAAACCCGTGTACCATATTTTGCAGGAAAGCCTCCTTTATAAACCTGTACATCTTTTACAGCAGAAGGGCTGAATGAATTTAGAAAGCCAAAAGAATGGTTCATGTGATACATTACTATTCCATCAAACAATACCAGATTTTGCGAAGGAATTCCTCCTCTTATATTTAACCCGCTTGAACCAAAGTTACTTGTTGAAATGCCGGAGATTAGCTGAAGTGACCGGGATATATCATCATTTCCCAATACGGGAAGTATTGTAAAATTCTGTGGGGATAAGGCTACTTTACCGGGCTCTTTTTTTATATTAAAGATATCAAAATCACCGGCATTTATTATAACTGGACTGATTTTAATAGCTGATTCTTCAAGCCCAATTTCTACATAAATAACAGGATTTTTATCTTTTTCTAATATTACAGTTTTATTAAAATATCCAAGCCTCCTTATATTAAGTGTTATTTCACTGGCAGCAATATTTTTTATAATGAAGAAGCCATTTTCATTAGTTAAACTACCTCTTCCTGAATGGTCAGTTGTAACAAGGGTGTATGGTAAAGGTTCATCTGTTTTGCTGTCAGTCACTCTTCCTTTAATAGTAATAAAATCGTCAGGAGTTTTACGAGATATAATAACCTGGTTACTTTTTATATAATCATATTTCAGGTTAAACTGCGGAAGAATACTATCAAGTATTTTATCTATTGTCGAATTCTTATAACTGCAGGTGACATAACAAGTATCAGTTATGTCATTATTATAGACAAATATTATATCAGTTTGGGAAGACAATATTTTAAAACATTGGCTTAATTGCCCATTCTGAATAACTAAGTTTACAGATTTATTTGAAGTTATTTCTGAGTGCAGAATAAAATTAAAAATAAAAATCAGGCTCAGAATTATTCTCGAAACCCTCAATTTTTCCCTTCTAAACATAAAACAAAATTTAAATCAAATACAGGCAAGTTATTATTTATATAAGGATATAATATTATTCTCTTTTTTATATTTACAATTTACAGTTTTGGTAACCGCATTCAATATTTCAGGTAACGTTTGATTTTTAAATGTTCCGGTAATTTTTAATCTGGCAAGAGAAATATCCGAAACAACAATTTTAGTATTAAAATGCCTTGATAATTCTTCTGTAAGTTCAATTAAAGGAATATCATCAAAAACAAGTATTCCATTTATCCAACCATTAAGGTATTCAGCTTTAACTGATATAGGTTCTGTAGGTGCATGTTTATTTATACATTCACTCATTTGATCCCTTTTAACTTTAACCTTTTTCTCTATTTTTTTTAATGAAGAAAATAACACTATCCCTTTCTCAACCACTAAACTTGTTTTGTTATCCCTTGCTTTAACATTAAAACGCGTCCCTTCAACCCTAATTATAGCATTAAATGTATGAACTTCAAAAGCTGATAAATCTTTCTTTACATCAAATAAAGCTTCACCATTAAGTTTTATATAACGAGTATCATTTTCCTTCTCATAATATATACTGCTTTCTGAATTTAATACTACTAAAGAGCTATCAGGTAAAATAACAGTCTTTATTTGGGCTTTATTTGTATAATAATTAACGGGTGATTTTTTCCCACTGAACAAATATATTACTATTACAGATATTAAAACTACAATTGTTACAGGCCATGCAAAGCCTGGATTAAACAAATAACTAATTAGACTTTTATATTTCCCACGACAAAATATATTATTCCCGGAAAGTATTTCATGCTTATCATTAATTTTAGCAGATAACTCCTGCCAGAATACCTCAAAATCAGGAATAGTATCAGGCTGAGGAATTTTTATTGAATCCCACACTTTTTGAATTTTCTCATAATATATACGGTTATCATCTGAAGATTTTAACCATACATTAAACTCTTCTTTCTCAGACTCACTGATTTCACCCGACAGGTATTTAAGAATTTTTATATTTATATCATCATTTTTCATTTTATACCCTTTACTACAACCAAATCGGACAAAAACTCTATTATAAAAAAGATTAAGAAGAAAATAATTAAAATAAAGCTGGAAAATTTTCTCCTCAGAATTTTCAATATTTTGCTCATTCTGCTTTCAACAGTTTTAACTGAAACATCCAGCATTTCAGCTATCTCTGTATATTTAAACCCTTCGAATTTGTTCATTATAAAAACAGTTTTAAGCTTTTCGGGTATTCCTTCAAGAGCATCATTTATATATAAATCCATTTCAGATTTAGAAATATTCCTCGTTCCAATGGAATCTGCGGGAATATCTTCATGTTTATTTTGATAGAGAGCTTTTCTTTTGTAATAATTTTTTATACGATTTTCTGCTGCAGCAAAAAGATAGGGTTTTAAAGACTTATTCTCATCCAGATTAGTTCGTAGTTTCCAAATATTAAGGAAAATATCCTGTAAAATATCTTTAGAAACATCAGCGTTTCCGGTCCTTCGCCAGATAAATCCATAAAGATTTGTATAATATAGTTTACATAATTCTTTAAATGCAATTTGGTCTGAATTCTTTACAGATAAAATTATTATTTTTTCATTATTAGAATTGTTCGTAGATTCCCCTCAAGTAAAATAAAAAGCTGGTATTATTAAATAAATACCAGCTTAATAAATATAAATTTCAAATAATAATTATAGTTCAGTAGATAATATAAACTTTAGTATCCTGTTATTATTTGTATCAGCAACATAAACAGCGCCATTAAATACTGCTACAGCATATGGTGAGTTAAAAACATCAGGCCCGCCAAATGACTGCAGTTCATCACCAAACGAGTTAAACTTATAAATACTATCTTTCCCTGCATCAGCAACATATATATTCCCGGCGTCATCAATGGCTACATCTTCCGGCTTTGAGAATTTTCCCGGGGTTATAAAGTCAACTCCATCAGATGACGTAAATTCACTTTCATATTTTTCATCAATTGATGTAACTACATATTTAAGCCATTGCGTTTTGAAACTGTTCTGCCCAATAAGGGTTACAACAAAATCAACATTTCTCTTGTTAAAAGCTGTAAGAGAACTTATCTGGTTTGCCGAAACAAGTCCAGTGCTTACCGGGTCAATGTTTGGGACGCGCCCTATTAGAGTATCCCCTTCTCCTTTATTATATAATGATTTAGGATAAAAAAGTAAAATGGAGTTATCTGGGTCATAAATACTGGTGTTTTTGCTTCCTGTCCTGGAAACAATAAAAGAGTTATCATAAAAAACAGTAACACCTGTATATGTTCTTTCAGGCTGATTTAAATCGGCTGCCCTTGGTAACAGCATAGTAGCAGCAGCAGATTCAATATGATGTGAAGCGGCAACCATATTAAGTTTATAAACAGCACTATAAGTAGTAGTAACACCGTTTATTGTAGTATCATACTGGGCACAAACTAAAAGATTCATTTTATAATCCTGAGCCAGGGCAACCGGATGTTTAATTGACCGTATACCCATAACCTGTCCTGCAAGGTTCAACATAACAATACGGTCATTATCAGTATCGGCAACATATATAAATGGCTCTCTGCCTACAAGAATATCCTGAGGTTTATTAAACCCTGTCCACTCACCGGTTTTTACATAAACTGTATCACCGGCAATATTACCTGTATTGCCTCCTTTAGTCAATTCTTCAGTTGGAAACTTATCTGAACATCCTGCAATATAAACAGCTGAAAGAACAGCCAGGAATAAAAAATATTTTTTCATTTTAAACCTTAAATCTGCCAGTTTTGTTTTATAAACTGGTTATAGTCCTAATATAATTGAAAATCTGTGTGCAGAGCCTAATTTGGCAAAATTAGAGTAAGCATAATCAAGCGTAAATTCTGCAAAACTAATTGGAACATTAACACCGGCACCAAATGAATAATTTTGTTCATCCACATTAAACTTATAGCCGCCTCTTAAATACAGCAAACTCTTCCACTTGTACTCAACACCGGTAACAACATTTTCACTGTTATCATTTGGATGATTAAGCTGTATCGAAGTTGTAACCATATGCTCATCATCCTGGTAAGGTTCAAAAGCAAAACCAATTCTAAATACTGTTGGAGGCGAGAAAGATTGCCAATCAGATTTCTTTCTTTTTCCAACCAGAACTACATCACCATCAGGAGCAAGATTATTTCCAAAGTTAGATACAGTAACAGCAAAGCGGGTTGAACCCAGACCTGTCCAATAGTAAGTACCAAGATCAATCATAACCCCGCGCATCTTTAATTTATCTAGGGTTTCTTCCATATACTTAATGGTACCGCCAAAACTAAATTGTTCAGTCATTTTTCTTGCATATGTAATAGCTACTGCAAGATCTGAATAACCGAAATACTCTCCTGTACCCAAAGGAGCAAATTCTGTTGTTACAGGCATATCCTCCATTGTTACCGATGTTACAGATACGCCAAACGCGTTTGTATGATCAAGATGGTATACAGCACCAAGAAAATCATGACTAATATCCACAACCCATTTATTGTGGGAAAATATAACCTGGTCATTACTAAACTGTACCAGCCCGGCAGGATTCCAGTAAAGAGCAGAAGCATCATTCGCAACGGCAACAAAAGCATCGCCCATAGCTGAAGCTCTGCCGCCAACTCCTATTTTCAGGAACTGAGCGGTTGATATTCCTGCACGCTGTCCTCCCAATACAGGAAAAAGCTGAGCATAAGAGCTGCTTGTGATTATTAATGATGCTGTTAACAATATTAAAAATTTTTTCATCATGTATTTTATTTTTCTTAGTTACCTCATTATTTCAGGAGATAATCAAAACTTCAATGAAATTCCGAATTTAATATTCCTTCTAGTCAAATACCTTGCCGGGTTATATGGATATGGACTTAACGGTGACTGTAAGTCAGGATATCTTGGATCATTCCAGGAATTAGGGACATCATCACCATATTCATAAGCTTCACCGGTAACCGGGTTAATAATAGCAGAGTTTTTTGAATCAAGAAGGTTATTAACCTCCATAAATACAGAGAACTTTAGACCTACCAGTGTAAAATACTTTTCAAGATTCATGTCAATCCAAAACCAGTCCCTGCCAATCTTACCATACCTGTTACTGGTCTGGTATTCATACTCAGGGCGTCCCTGTGTATCATAACTTCCGGTAAATAAATACGGTGTATAGCGTTTACCTGATTGATAGAATAACCTGAGATATAGATTTATATCATCAAGTATACCTTTCCCAAATCCAAACAGAGGCTCATTCTGAGGAATGTAAAAATTAGTTGCTACAGTAGCAGTTACTGGTTTATCCCAGCTAAGATATTCTTCCTTTATTGATTCAGTTAAATCTCCGCGTACTACTAAAACGCCTTCATCAGCAGAAGAGCTTTTTCCTGTCACAATAGCATAAGAAAAATTAGCTGTTCCGGTAAACCATTTACCTATTCTTTTGCGATACTCAAGTTCAAGTCCGCGTGAACGTGCATAATCTGTATTTACATAAGTGATAAAACTTTGATTAGCAAATCTTGCAGAATTTATTACAGCTGATTTTGTACTTACATAATCAAAAATATCTTTATAATAAGCAGTAACTGTGAGAACATCATCATTTGTAAACTGTGTTTTTAATCCAAGTTCATAAGCAACTGTAGTTTCCGGATTTAAGTTTGGATTGCCAAACTTCTGAAATGATGACTGTGCATTTAAAGGATTTAGTTTAGCATAAACAAATTGAGGTTTAGGCCATTTACTGAAGTGTCCATATGAAAAAAACAACATCTGGTTATCGGAAACAGGATGTGATATACCCAAACGCGGACTCAATCTTGCTTTAAATCTTCTGTTTCCAAACCATCCAAAAGAGTCATCAATATAATCTTTTCTTGTTTGGTCAGGAATAGTAACAACGTCAGGATTAGCAACAGCATCATCTACATATTTACCAGGGAACCAATAATCCAGCCTTAAACCGAAATTAAGAATCATACCGCTGAAGTTGATGTTATCCTGTGCATAAAAATCGCCCATAGCGGGATAAACATGATAGATATCATTATTAAGGCCAAGCTCCCCAGCCCATGGTTTGTAAATTTCAACTACCTGCATTTCCTGGAACTGGAAATTAAAACCTGCTTTAAATTTATTCTTTTCATCAAAGAAGCTGGTAATATCACCACGAACTGAAAATTCTTCCATATAGTGGTCGCGCCATGTATATGGGTTACCTGAATCCCAAAACCCATCACCCGGAATTATACCAATTGTATCTCTGTCAATATTATAATATTCCACAGGAAAGTTTGCAAAATCCACAGGCTCATTGTATTGGTTATAGTTTTTACCATTTGCATCAGCCCTAAGATGCGTATAAAAGTGGTTAATTTTTAATTCATAAAAGGTTTTGCTGTTGAGCGTATGTGTTATACCGAATGTATTGTACACATTGTTATGGGTAAATGTATTAGCGCTATCAAGTATATTCTGAAATTCATACTGGTAACCAGGGCTTGGCTCAACATATTCAAGGTTAGACTGAAGCGAAGTAGAATTCTGGTTTATATTAACAGACTGATTATATGAGTATACCAGCTTTAATGTAGGTGATACTTTATATGTTAATTTGCCAAGCCAGAACCAGCTGTTCTCAGCTCGCGGAGCAAACCTTGAGCCTCCATATATTGAAGAATAAACCTGTCTTGCTGTAGCTTTGTTATATCCCTGGGTAATACCATCAGTTATACCCATATAAAAGCTGCCAAAGAAAAACAATTCACCTGGTAGCTGAACACCAAGCGCCGGGAGCACATATTTTGTAATTGGTTCAGGGCCGCTCAGGTTTGCTTCGGCTACATCTGTATTAAAAACATGATAGCTTGATTTATTTCCAAAATTATCCCGCTTATATGACAGATAACCGCTATACCTTTCCCCACCCTCTCTTGTTTTTACATTCACAACGCCCGAAGTTGCTTGCCCAAATTCTGCATTGTAACCACCAGTAATTACTTCAACTTCTTCAATAGCATTAGCACTAAGTTGAAGTCCAAAACCTGTACCGGCAAGAGGGTCCTGAACAGAAACGCCATCAAGAAGAAAAGCATTTTCATAAGAACGGCCGCCGCGTATATGAATTGAGTTATCTGATTTTACTACGCCAGCCTGTTGAGCAATAATATCATTAACATTTTCCACTACAGCATTTTCAATTTCTTCTTTGCTAATGGATTTCTTGCTCTGAGTTTCTTCAACATCCATAAGCGGTTTATCACCAACAACCACCACGTCCTGGTCAAGGGTAAGTACAGATTCTTCCAGTTTTATATTTAATTGTTTAGGTTTGTTCCCCTCTATTATAATACCCGTAAACTGCATTGTTTTGTAACCAATAAAAGAAACCTCAACAGTATAATTGCCTGAAGAAATTCCGCCAATTCGGTAATTACCGTTAACATCTGTAGCAGCACCGTAATAAGTACCTTTCAGAATTATGTTAACTCCGGGTAAAGCTTCGCCGGTTTTTGCATCAGTAACATTTCCGGATAAACTTCCGGACTGTGCATAAACAATGCAAACAGAGGAGAATAATAAAAATAGTATCAGTTTCTTCATGGATTTAACCCAAAGTCCTCTTTAAGAACTCTATTAAATAACTCTTTAACATTAGCACTGCCGCCATTTAACCTGTGTAAAGGCAGGCCAATAAAAAATACTTTTTTCTCGCTGTCAAAAAATCCTATGTTACCTTTCATTTCTCCATTAGGGAAATAGTAAATTGGTATTGACCCAAGGGCGGTAAGGTAAAATGATCTTGCCCTAAAAAGGCTTATTGTTGTCTGTAATTCAGGATAAGCTAACTGCCCTGCAACCGGACCAACCTTAACACCACTTAATAATGAGGTTTTATAATCACTACTGTCAGCACTTATAGGCAAAAATGCCTGTACAACGGTCAAATCAGTACTTTGAGGAAACTGAAGTGAATAGAAAATCTTTCCGCCAGCGCTTGTATATTTATCTGCAACAGTAGCTGCAAGGTCAAGTGAAGGATTATTGTCTGAATACCAGAATATATATTTATAAAGTTTAATTGTTTCAAGGAAAGTAACATTCATATACGGAATATCACTGCTCTTAATATCATAAACATCATATTTACCTGACAATCCAATCTGATTCATGATATCAGCATAAAATGTTGGAGCATTATCGGAAGTTCCGTAATCATCAACAATTAAAATTTTACCTTCAGATTTTTTTACAAACCAGTTTGAATCATTCCCCGGCATTGAAATAAATGGAGATTTGGCTCCGCTTATATCAACTGCCTGAACAAAAATCCTGTTATTTGCATTTAGTTTTATACCATGCAATTTCGATGAAGCTATATTTGAAGAGCTTCCATCAATAAGGATATCAAGGACATTTTCTGAACCGGATGTTGGGCGGATTGTAATTCTGCGAACTTCACCATCAAGAGAAACCACATTATCCGGATTGGTAGTATCATTAAGTGCAACATTTATAGCAGTAATTGTTGCATCGCCATCAATATCAGAAGCTTCCCAGCCAAAGGACATTACAGCAAAAGATGTATCAGGAACAAAACTGAGATCTTTTGTCCATGATATTTCGGGGGCTGTATTTGTGATTGGGAAATTAATCACAGCAGGAGTAGGATCAATAAGCCCTATATCGATAAAGTTTTCACCTTCATCATAAACACCATTTCCGTTTTTATCAGTAAATGGCTCGGCACCATAATTTATATTATTCTGAACAATTTGTTTATCATAAACACCATTACCGCCGTTATCAACTGCAGACACTTTAAAAGCGTACAATGTATCAGTTTCTCCAATTTGCAATGCAAAAAGTGAGTCAGTTGACTGTGTAAAACTCCAGTTAACTCCATCCCATGTAAAATAAAAGCCAACAATTAATCCATCAGGATCGTCTCCCCACCATGAGACATTAAGCCTGCTGGGCTGATCTGCAATTGTACTATCAGGATATAAGAAAACTCCAGTATCAGGAGGCTGGTTTCCGATAAGGTTATCTGCTATATCATCATAACATGAAGTTATGAGAAGAGTCAGAAGCAGAATGATACTAATTCTTCCTGCGTATAATATAGTTCTGTTTGTTTTAATGGTTTTAACCTGTAAAAATTTTATCATAGGCAAAAATGTGCCTTCTTAAAAAGAAGGCACACAATTATAAAATATATTACTTAATTAACATCATCTTTTTAACCTGGTTGTAGCTTCCGGATCTTACGCTATAGAAGTAAACGCCGGTTGAAAGTGATGATGCATCAAAATTAACTTTGTAAGTACCTGCTGACTGCTGAGCATTAACAAGAGTAGCAACCTCCTGTCCAATAATGTTGTATACTTTTACAGTAACATACCCTTCTTTTGGCAGTGAATATGAAATAATTGTTGAAGGGTTAAATGGATTAGGATAATTCTGGCTGACTGCAAATCTTGCAGGAATTGTATTATCAACTTCAACTGAGGTTGGAAGACTGTAGCCAACAAAATCAGACTGGTATCTTGGTACAAGTTTATAATAACTATGTGAATAATAGAGATAACCTGTTAAACTCTGGAAAGTTGAACCTGTATCAGTAATTGAGGTAAAATATACATTACTGGTATCAACACCATCCCAAACATTATTATAAAAATGGTTTCCATCCTGAAGTTCAACCCTGGTATCACCAGAACCATCATTTACAAAGATTTCACCATAGTTATATGTAACAGGGCCTGCATCACCATCAGCATTAAGATCTGTAACTCTTACATTTTCGTATGTAATTAAAACAGATTCCCAGCGTTCAGCTGTTGTATCACTGAGAGCTTTTTTCCCAATATCCCCGGTAGTTAAAACATGAGGGGCAGGAATTGCATTACCGCTTGAATTTACTACAAAAGATGAAATACTGTCAATTTTTGTTACATCATAATCTTCTGTCATAACACCTGTAACAGTAACGTTATCTCCTTTTTTCAGAGAATAAATATCCTTAACAGTATTAAGAGCGCTCAGCCATACACCTGACCATGGGCCTTCTCCATCCTGAATAATAACACGATCTGCAGTTGTTCCAGTTCTAAACCATGACCCTGCAGTATCTGCAGTAACAACACCACTTACAGTAACAGGATAACCATAATAAGCTGTGTAGCTGCCACCTTTAGGGTTAAACTGAATATCTTTTATTGTTAATGGCCTGTTAAGGACAAAATAATAATAATTCTGTTTTGTGGTATCAGAAGGATTTATCGATGTACTGCCCCCGTTATCAGTTGCAGTGATATAATAATCTACAGTAGCAGAATCGGCAACACCCGGAATAGTTCCTGTAAATATAGAATCTGCCGATGTCATTTCTACAGAATCTCTTACTCCACCATTTACACTATAATGAATAAATGCTTTAGAAACTGTACCGTCAAAATCAGTAATTTTAGCAGAAACATTTACTGCCTGATTATATCCAACTGTAGCGGCATCTCTTTTTATTGAAGCTATTGTAGGAGGAGAAACAAGCTGATCTCCAACATCACCAGGATACAATGGAACAATATAATAACCATCTGTTCTGGTAGTAACAATACCTCTTACAAAACTTAAATATGTACCATCATTTGGCGGGGTCCAGCCAACTTCACCATATGTACCGGTTTTAAAATATCTTGACTGAGCATATATAAATGCATAATGGCCGTTTCCGTCATTAATTTTAAACTGGGTTGTGCCACTCGCATTTCTGTCTGAAACAATTACATTTCTAAAAATAACATAAGCACCCTCATACTTTTCCATATCGAAGTTATACTGGCCTTCAGCAGTAAACAAATCAGAGAGTGATAATTCCACCGGGTCCGGCCGTTTTGGAAGTTCCTCAACTATCTGCACTGCTGGCGGATCATTACCAAGTAAAAGAAGCATTTCAGTAGTTGTGTTATACTCTGTAACAACACCAGTAAGTTCAATTACCTGAGCTGTGTCAACAAGATCAAAAAATGTATTATAAACTTTTGAGCTGGAACTTGTATCATCCTGCAAAACATTTATTCCTCCCCATTCAGGATGATCAGGATCCTGTATATAAGTTACCCAGCGTCCGCCTGCAGAAATAATAACTCTGCGTGCAGTGTCAGCATCAATTAAAGGACTAACCATAACAACGCCACGTACTCTTACAGTATCGCCATTTAATAATGAGGCCGGATCAGTACCGGCAAGCGAATCCGGAACTTTCTGAATATCCGAAATAGATACAAGCGGATATTCTGTTTGAGCTAATGAAAGCCCGGAAAGTGCCAGAAAAAATATAAATAGTATTTTTATTTTCATATTATTCTCCACATTTATAAAAATCAAATATCTAAACTGAGCAGAAACACAAATCTATAAATAAACACTTATTTTATAACTAAGAACTTACCTGTCTGAATGTTACCATTCTTTTTATTCTTCACAGTAAACAAATACAGACCTGTGGCAATTGCCTGATCATCATCAGTAATAAGATCCCACGCATGTTCACCGCCAGACATTTTTTGTTTGTCGTCACTTGCATAAGTTTCAAACCATCTGATATCAGCACCATTACTCTGCTGGTCATGGTCAATTTTTTTAACAATATCTCCTGCCAGTGTATAAATGGTTATTTCACATTCGGATGGAAGATTATAGAAATATATTTTCCTGAGACGTTCTGAAGAACCATCCCAGATTGCATTTCCATAATAGGGATTTGGATAAACACCTATATTGGAAGAAGCGTTATCATCAGGTAAAGTACCCGGAAGTATTCTTTTATAGTTTACCAGTTTACTGGATTCAAGGCTTGAAAGATTATTTTCCGGATCCCCCTTGTCAAATGCAGTAACAGAAAACAAATACTGCCAGCCATTAAGCAGATTATCAACTTCGAATTTATAATTATATTCAGTTGTATCGCCTTCAAATTTAACCGGCGTATCCAGCTTTACATAATCAAAGCCACTATTGAAGCCATAATCGTTACCGGTACTATCAAATTCTGCAAGTAAAACCATTGATGAAGATATACTCTGGCTTTGGTCAAGGTCAACACCAGCCTGAGTTCTGTATATTCTGTAACCCTCAAAATCTTTTTTAGCAGAAATAGGATCAACAGAAGCTTCAGATCTGTTATTCCAGTATATTGTTGCTTTATTACTTTCAGGTACTACTTTTACAAGAGGTGAAATTGGTGGTGAAGGTAGTATATACCTGGTTATTTTTCCATCTCCATCAAGATCTTCTCCGGCATCAAGAACACCGTCTCTGTCTTTATCCTCACCATAATATGCTCTCAATGCCCATTCTGCATTTGAATATAAATTCTTTTTCTGTTCTTCTGTATCATTTGCAGCAGGATCAGTTCCGTATTTTTTAGCAAAAACAAAAGCAAAAACAACATTTACAGAATCACCCGGGGCTATTGATTTAAATGCACCATTAGTAATAAGCATAGACCTGTTAGAAGGAGTTTTTAAATCAGCCGGGTTAACGCCATTGCCATATCTTTTGGATCCTCCGAGATCGAAAAATCCTGTCATTTTTTTATAACGATCAACATCATTTTGTGGGGCAAAAAAATTAGGATTGTCAGTATTTTTATATTGCCAGCTCACATATCCAACCGGCGGAATTGTATCCGTTTCATTTAAGACGTATCCTTTTGGTGAAGGAGTTGAACCCAGAAATTGCGCACCAATATAGCTATCTGTATAACCAACATCGCCAGTTGCATCAAACTCATATGCAATTTTCATCGAATCATTATAACCGTTTCCACCCTTATTAAAGAAAGAACTACCTCGTGGAGATGTGATTTTTGTATTTCTTACGACTGCGTCAGTCCAGAGGCCTACATAAACACTGTCAAGATATTTTTTCCCAACATTTTTAATAGTATAGTTCATGATAACAAAGAAATCAGCGAAAGGATAATTCCAGACATAAGATTCCTGATGTATAACTACTCCAAGAGGATTGTGATCTTCAATAGCTTCACCATTGGATAAAGTAGTATTGGTATCTGTATAATCCATTACAAAATCCTGATGAGAAATAGCACTGGGATCATAATACCGGGAATCCAGTAAAGACGACCTTTCCTCAACAACACTGCCTGCAGCATTTGTATATTCGAAACCACCACCCCTTGCAGAAACAGAAGAAGCGTCCACTGCACCGGTTGTAACTAGCGGCCCCACACGGCCATTTCCAAGAGAGTCATTGGCCAGATATGCACCAATCCATAATCCGCCGTCAAAAATATGTTCAATTCCACTGCCAAGAGGATATTCTGCACTTGGTTGAGAAGGCCATAAAGCAAAACCATGGCCATATGTACCAAAGTTTGTTATTGTCATTCCCACATTACCAGCAGAAGTATACTTGGAATTGTCATCATCAGTAGTTTTTGCAAGGCGTAAATTTCCCTGATTATCCTGAGAAAATACTGATGTTGTTAGTACCAGGAGTACAAAGAGGAGTTTATAATTCATTAATTGTAATTATTTTGTCCGATATCTGATAAAAATTATTTATGAAAGTAGTAATTAAATATAAGCAGGAAAATTATCATACTCAAAATCTAATATTAACATTTCGTTAATTGCGCCAGAAATTTTCTTATTTAATTTTCAATTTTTATTCGAATAAGACATAATACTTGCCCAATGTCTGATTCATTTTGAACAATAATTTTAATTCCCCTGCCTTCGGCATACTTTGGCGCATTAACAAGTTTATTTATTAAATTTCCAGGTAAATTGCTGTTTTCTACAGCCTTTACCCCTCTATCCCCAAAATTAAAGGCAATTATAAAACATTTTTCACAAGCAGTAAAAAAAAATAAATTTCGTTTTTTGAGGTAAATTTTTTGACTCCATCCATATTTTGTTCCATAATATTTCCATTCTTCGCTGATAAATTTATAATCCTTTTTTAACTGGTTTAATAAGTTTTCCCATATATTATAAGAATCGCAGAGTATATTTTTTACACTGGTTAAATCAGGTTTTGTCTTTTTTTCTATAAAATAATTTTCAGCCATTTAATAATAAAGTTGAATCTTAATATTTAATACTCTTGACTAATTTATAAGTGATTTTCATTTTTAAGAAGTTCTTAATAAAGTTATATATTTCTTCATATATCAGCAATAAATGCTTAACATTACAACATTTTTTATATCAGCAATTATAAACAGACATTTTTTTTGCTAAATATTTCTAATAGGCAAAAAAAAGAGTAAATTTAACAGATATAATAAAACTTCTATGAATCTGGAAACCAAAGTATTTACATTTTTATTAATACTGTCATCAGTAGCATATATTATATCTATTGTTCATCTTTTCAGTAAAAAAGATGCTCCGGGTGCTATTTTCCTTTTTTGGCTCGGTATTTCAAGTATTATATGGATAAATGGATATATTTTTGAAATTAATCTTCCTGAAATAAGTCAGAAGTTTCATGCTACTCAATTTCAGTATTTGCTTGGAATTCCTTTTGTACCGGCATTTACTTATCTGGCTGTTGTTCAGTTTACTTCTCTAAAAAGACGGCCTGGCTTAAAAGAGACATTATTTGTTTTACTAATACCAACTATTACTACAATACTAATCTGGACAAATGAAAGTCACGAATTAATGTACACTCATATGCGGATTGTAGTAAGCGGCCCTTTTACTGTTTTAGATAAAGACTGGGGAGTTTGGTATTATGTAATGTATTTTTATTCCTACATTCTTCTTGCTTTTGGAGTATTGCAATTATTTCACTCTGTCAGGCATTCAGAAGGTGTGTTCAGGAAACAATCAATATTGTTTTTATTAACATTCATATTTCCGATATTTTCAAATCTGGCATATGCTTTTAAATTTTTCTCATGGCTGCCCATTGACCTAACTCCTATCTCATTTGCCGTTGTAGCAATAGTTATGGGAATAAATATGCAGAAACATGGTTTACTTGATATTATACCAGCTGCCAGAGAAACAATAATTGATGCCATGAATAATGGTCTGCTGATACTGGATTCCAGAAAAATAATACTTGAAGGAAATGCTGCAGCTAAAAGTATTTTTAAAAATTCAAATATTACTGGGCGGTTTGCTCCAGACTTATTTAATGAATTTGAAATGGATATACTTTCCGACAGTAAAAAAAATCCATTCGAAGTAAAAATTGGAAATTCGATGTTTGAGATTACATCCTCTGAGATTCCAAGAAATCTGCCTGAAGAGCCGGGTATGATTCTCTATTTTCATGATATTACATTTAGGAAAGAAAATGAGGATAAATTAAAAGAACTAAATTCTGCCAAGGATAAACTTTTCTCTATTATTGCCCATGATCTAAAAAATCCTCTTTCGGGGTTGATTGGATTATCAGAAATGCTTTATGAAGATTTTAATATCTTTGATAAAGAGGAAATGCGTAAGGTAGTAAAAGACATAAACGATCTTTCAAGCAGCACGTATATTATGCTGGAAAACCTGCTGGCTTGGTCCAGGCAGCAAACCGGACGAATTAAATATTTGCCCAAAGAGTTTGATTTATCTGAGATGATTCAAAGAAATATTATTAATTCAGCCAATCAGGCAGCTTTAAAAGATATAATCCTTATCTCCCCCCCAATGGATAAAACTAATATAGTAGCAGACGAAAACATGATTGATACTATAATAAGGAATCTTATATCAAATGCAATTAAATTTACAAATCCGGGGGGAACAGTAGCGGTCACTTTAAGAATAATTAAAGACCAGGCTGAAATTACAGTTAAAGATAATGGAATTGGAATGAGTGAAGATACCCTGAAGAAGATATTTCTTCTCGAATCCGACGTAAAGTCACTTGGAACTTCAGGAGAAAAAGGAACCGGTTTAGGACTAATTCTGTGTAAAGATTTTGTAGAACGGCATAACGGGACTCTCAAAGTTGAAAGCACCCTGGGCAAAGGAAGTTCTTTTAGCATTTCAATTCCTATTCAGTCAGATCTAATTTTACATGAACAATAATTTTTTATTTAATGTATTTTGAAATCAAATTATTTACCCTGGTACTCTTACTTTCTTCTGTATTTACACTTGTAACTGCATATTACCTTCTGAAAAAGAGAGATTCTCCTGGAATAATATATTTTTCAGCATTGGCATTAATTTCAATAATATGGTATACTGGGTACATTATTGAGTTGAATACAACAACGCTTAGCCAGAAATTTTTTGCCGTAAAGCTTCAATATTTTTTGGGCATACCTTTTACACCGGTTTTATGTTACATTGCAGCAAGGCATTTCACATCTCAAAAAAAACATCCCAGGCTTTTTGAAATAATAGCTGTATCAATTATACCAATTATTACAACCATTGCAGTCTGGACGAGCCAATACCATTCTTTATTTTACAAAGAAATTGGTTTAATCAGATATGGCGGAGTAACGTTTTTCACAAAAATTCCCGGACCGCTTTATCATGTCCATATATACTTTTCCTATTTAATAGTATTAGCTTCAGCAATCGTTTTATTAAAAAGTTACATAACATCTTCCGGTATATTAAAAAAACAATCTGGTTATTTTCTTATTATACTTTCACTGCCATTTATTGCAAGTTTACTTTTCGCTGATAAATATTTTTCGGGATATATATTTGACCTTACCCCCTTTTGTTACGCAATTTCTATAATTCTGATTGGTTATAACCTGCAGAAATTTGGAATGCCTGAAATACTTAATGAAGCAAAATCTATTGTAATGAAAACGGTAACTACAGGAATTATAGTCACTGATGATAGCGGAAGGATAATTGAAATAAATGAAGCTGCAAAAAAACTCTTTAATAAATATGATTATCTTGGCAGATATATTTCTGAAGTATTTAAAGATTCAAATATCAACCTATCACTGCCGGAAAATAACAGTTTTAACGAAGTAATGATTAATTCAGGATATTATGAAGTATCTTCTATTGAGATAAAAGGTAAAAAGAAGAAAAAAGAAGGTAATATTTTTGCTTTTTATGATACAACTGAAAGAAAAAACAAAGAAAATAATCTCAAAGAATTAAATGCGGCAAAAGATAAGTTGTTTTCAATAATAGCACATGACCTAAAAAATCCAATGTATGGAATGATGGGAATATCAGAGTTATTGTACGAAGACTTTGACAACCTTGGAAATGATGAGAAAATAGGCTTTATAAAGGATATTAACGATCTTTCTTTTAATACTCATAAGATGTTGGAAAGCCTGCTTGACTGGTCCAGGCAGCAAACAGGTAAAGTTAACTATGCTCCTGAAAATATTGATGTTAGCGCTATATTAAGAAGAAATATACTCTCTTCTGAAAAACAAGCAGGATTGAAGAATATAAAACTAACATCTTATGTTGCTGAGGAAATAATTGTATATGCTGATGAAAATATGATTGATACAGTAGTCAGAAATATAATATCAAATGCTATTAAATTTACAAATGACGGGGGCGAAATTAAGGTTTATTCTGAATCTCATGAAACTATGGCAAAAGTGATAATTTCAGATAATGGCGTTGGAATGAGCGAAGAGAATTGCAAAAAATTATTCAGGATTGAGAATACTTATAAATCGAATGGAACAGCCGGTGAGAAAGGAACGGGTCTGGGATTATTATTGTGTAAAGAATTTGTAGAAAAAAATAATGGAACAATTTCTGTAACCAGCAGACCTGGTGAAGGAACTACCTTTAGTTTTACCGTTCCGCTTTCTGAAAATAAATAATTACTGTAAAGATAAAATTGGGGATAAAATTTTACACATACCTTTTCGTTCTTGCAACAATAAGTGTTTTAATTGTTGTTTTTTATCTTTTCAGGAAAAAAGAAACTCCCGGCGCTATTTACCTTGTATGGCTTGGTATTGCCTGCATTCTTTGGTTTAATGGTTTTATTATTCAAATAAATTCAGATACTTATAACAGTAAACTTCTCGCTGTTAAACTACAGTATTTGTTAAGTATACCATTTGCTCCGGTATTTTCTTATTTCGCTGCAAGGCATTTCAGTTCAGGAATGAAACATCCCGCGCTTAAAGAAAAAATAATAGTTTCTATTATTCCTTTAATCAGTATAATTCTGTTTCAGACTAACGATTATCACCATCTCTATTATAAAAACACAGGCCTCTTATTATATGAAGGGGTTGCATATTTTATAAAAGAACGCGGCCCATGGAATTACGTCCAGCTTATTTATTCTTATATTTTGATAGGTGCAGCTGTTATTATTTTCTTTTTATCCAATAAAAACAATACCTCCGGAGTTGTTCGCCGACAATCATTCCTTTTATTATTATTAACTATTATTCCATTAGCTCTGAATGTTATATTTATAAAAGAGTTATTGACCGGTTTTTATTATGATCCAACTCCTTTGCTCTATTCTGTCTGTTTGATAATCGCCGGAATCAGTATATATAAACATGGAGAATCATCATTCTTAGAAACTGCAAAAAAGATGGTAATTGCTTCTATGACTGATGGGATTATTGTAGTTGATTTTAATAACAGAATTGTTGAATTGAATCAATCAGCAAAGGGTATATTCAAAGAACAAATTAACCCCGGAGACAATATCTCCAATGTTTTTATCAGTGCAGGATTGGATATTGAATTACCAGGGGCAGTAAAGACAAAAGAAGTATTTATTAATGACTTAGTATTGGAATTGTCTGTTATTTCTCTTCCCGGAGTATCAAAATACAAATCTGGAAAGATTATTTCTTTACACGATATAACTGAACGTAAGAACAATGAAAACAGCTTAAAAGATCTTAATTCTGCAAAGGACAGATTATTTTCCATAATAGCACATGATTTAAAAAATCCTGTTTATGGTATGGTTGGTATTTCCGAGATATTATACAATGATTTTTATAATCTTGACGATAATAACAAGTTGGATTTTTTAAAAGATATAAATAATCTGTCACTTAACACTCACAGGATGCTGGTAAGCCTGCTGGATTGGTCAATTTATCAGTCAGGCCGGGTTAGTTTTTTACCTAATAAACTAGATTTGTGCTCTCTGCTTGGTAAAAATGTTTTGGAGGCTGAAAATCAGGCATCTCTTAAGAATATAAAAGTAATTCTTTTACAAGCAGAACAAATTTTTGTATACGCAGATAGTAATATGATAGATACAGTTATCCGGAATATCATTTCAAATGCAGTTAAGTTTACCGGGAATGGAGGAGAAATAAAGGTTTCTGCTGAAATAAAAGGTACTAATGCAGTAATAAATATTAGTGATAACGGAGTAGGTATCAGTCTGGAAAACTGCCAAAAGCTTTTCAGAATTGACAGCAGCTATAAATCAACGGGAACTGCCGGAGAAAAAGGAACCGGATTAGGACTTTTGCTTTGTAAAGATTTTATTGAAAAAAATAACGGGACTTTATCAGTGGAAAGCAAACCTGGCAAAGGCAGTACTTTCAGTTTTACATTACCACTGTTCAATAATCAGAAAACCCTGCTCTAGTTTTACAATAATCCAGGTATTCTGTTAAGAATTTAGAATAAAGGCTCAACAGAATACTCTGAAATATTAGTATAATTAAAATACTATTCTGGCCTGTTCATCGGCATGATAAGAACTTCTTACCAATGGGGATGATTCAACAATTTTAAATCCCTTTTTAAGGCCTTCTTCTTTATAAAAATTAAACTCTTCAGGAGTAACGAACCGGTCAACCGGAAGATGTTCTTTTGTAGGCTGTAAATACTGGCCAATAGTCAATATGTCACATCCATGGGCAACAAGATCATCAAGAAGAGATAAGACTTCTTCTTTTGTTTCTCCAATTCCCACCATGATGCCGCTTTTTGTTTTCAATCCCCTGTTTTTAAACCATTTAATCAGGTCCAGACTCCTTTGATATTTTGCCTGCGGCCTTACAGCATGATATAAACGCGGAACTGTTTCAAGATTATGATTTAAGATATCCGGCGGATTTTGCATAATAATCTCAAATGCTTCTTCAGTACCTCTGAAATCAGGAATAAGAATTTCAATAGTAGTATCAGGCATTTCTCTTCTTATAAGATTTACACACATATTAAAAATAATAGCACCGCCATCTTTCAGTTCATCACGGTTTACTGAAGTAATAACAACATGCCTTAAATTTAACTCTCTAACCGAATCAGCTACACGGCGGGGTTCACCCATGTCCAGTTCATTTGGTACCCCAACTTTTATATTACAGAATCCACAGCTTCTTGTACATGTGTCACCAAGTATCATAAAAGTTGCGGTACGATGATTCCAGCATTCTCCCATATTAGGACAGCGTGCTTCTTCACAAACTGTGTGAAGTTTTTGCCTTCTCATTAAATTTTTAACATCTGTAAAGTTGTCACCAACCGGAAGCCTTACTTTTAGCCAGTCCGGCCTTTTGCCTAAATCGCCTCTTTCCTTTTCTGCAACTTGAGCAAATTCTCTTTGATGCTGATTTATTTTTCCCATAAATGTATCTTCTTCTTAAAATGAATTTGAATCAAAATTTTCAAGAGTATCCTTAACAAATTTAAGAAATCTCCCGCCCAACATCCCGTCAATTAATCTATGGTCGTGGGTTAATGTAAGTGCCATCATTGGTTTTATAGCAATAGTATCAAAACCATCGGTTTCAACAACAACAGGCTGCTTAATAACAGCTCCAACCCCAAGTATAGCAACTTCAGGCTGGTTTATTATTGGCGTACCGAAAATAGTACCAAAAACGCCATAATTTGTAATGGTAAAAGTACCATTTGATATATCATCAGGTGAGAGTTTTTTATTTCTTGCCCTTAATGCAATATCTGAAATTGATTTTGCCAGGCCAATAATACTTTTTTCTTCGGCTCTTTTTATATTTGGAACAATTAAGCCTGTTGGTTCAATCGCTACAGCAATACCCAGATTTATATAATTCTTTTTAATTATAGATGTCCCATCGATAACCGAATTTACCAGCGGATATTCTTTTAAGGCTTTTATTACTGCATTTGCAATAAATGGCATGTATGTAAGTTTTAAACCTTCCTTACTTATAAACTCATCCTTTTTTGCCTGGATAAAGTAATGAATCTTCAGCATATCCACTTCAAGCATTGCAGAGACATGCACTGACGTATCACGGCTGTTAATCATGTGCTGCATAATCTTCTGCCGTATATTGTCCATTGGAATTTTCTCTGTTTCAGTTCCTGCTGTTCCTGATTGCGGTATAGCACGGGAAGGAACACTTTCCTTTTTTTCATCAGTACTGCGCTTATTCCTGTTTTCCAGATATTTCAGTATATCTTTTTTTGTTACGCGTCCTTCAAGGCCAGTACCATTTATTAAAGCAAGTTCATCAAAATTAATACTTTCTTTTTGCGCAATATTTAATACCAGCGGAGAATAAAACCGGTTTTGATTTCTTTCTGTACCAGCTGGCATATTTCCTTTAACCTCACTTCTTGCTGATACTGAAGAAAAGTTCTCATGCATAGATTCCGGTGCTTTTATATCTACCTTCGTAGTTGATTGAACTGGCTTTTCTTTATCTTTACTTAGGGCAGCACTATTACCGGTTGATAATTTAGCTACAATTGTTCCAACCTCTACAGTTTCCTGTTCAGCCACAAGAATTTCGGCAAGAATTCCGGCCTCAGGAGAAGGAACTTCAGTATCAACCTTATCTGTACTTATTTCAAATATTGTTTCATCTTTTTTTACACTGTCACCAACTTTTTTATGCCACTTAATAATAGTACCTTCCATTACTGACTCACCCATTTTAGGCATAGTAATTTCGATAATACTGCCTCCGGATGCTGAACTCTCTGTAATCAGTTCTTTTTGGTTTTTGGCATCTTCATCCATGTTTGTATTCTTGTTGTTATCTGTATCTATCAGCGAATCAGCTGGTATATTCTTCGCTGCCTGTATAGCATCTGATTCACTAAGTCGCGCAACCACGGTACCAACCTCAACAGTTTCTCCTTCTTTAATAATTATTTCAGACAAAACACCATCAGCCGGAGAAGGTATTTCTGTATCAACTTTATCTGTACTTATTTCAAATATAATCTCATCCCTTTTTACTGAATCACCCTGGTTTTTATGCCATTTAATTATGGTGCCTTCACTTACGCTTTCACCCATTTTTGGCATTATAATATCCATTTATTATCTCCTTGCCTTACTAAATTAGATAAATAATCTTTATTCAGGATTCTGTATAATCAATATTCAAGTAAACTTTTTATTCCTTTATATATCTCTTCCCTTCCCGGAAGAACAGCATTCTCCATAATTGGGGAATAAGGTATATGAGAATCTTTAGCGGCTATTCTTCTTACCGGCCCATCAAGAAAGCTAAAACAGTTTTCAGATATTCTGGAGGCTATTTCAGCACCAAAACCAGCAGTATATGTATCTTCATGAATAACAATTGCTTTATTAGTTTTCCTGACAGAGTTGTAGATTGTTTCTTCATCAAGAGGTATTATAGTGCGTATATCGATAACTTCTACAGAGTATCCTTCATCAGCAAGTTTTTTAGCTGCCAGAACAGAATCCAGCAAGCTGACACCGTAAGATATAACTGTAATATCTGTACCGGGAAAAACAATTTTAGCTTTTCCAAAAGGGACAAGATAGTTTTCATCCGGTTCAGGAGATGTGGCAAAACTCTGCCTGTATAACCCTTTATGCTCGCAGAACAATACAGGATCATTTATTCTGCATGCTGTTTTTAGCAGGCCTTTTGCATCCGCAGCATTTGATGGATATGCAATATAAATCCCGGGAATATGGGCAAAAATTGATTCTATATTCTGGCTATGGTATAAACCCCCGTGTATATATCCGCCTATAGCAACACGCGTAACAACCGGGGCAGTCCATACATTATTTGAGCGGTATCTGAACGTTGCCATTTCATTTTTATACTGCATAAAAGCGGGCCATATATAATCCCCGAACTGAATTTCAACCACAGGCTTAAGTCCGGCCAGTGCCATACCATTTGCCACACCAACTATGCTAGCTTCTGCAAGTGGTGAGTTAAATACTCTTCCAATAAATTTAGTAGATAGTCCTTTTGTTGCAGTAAATACTCCTCCCTTTTGGTCAGCTACATCTTCTCCAAAAACATAAATTTTATCATTTCTTTCCATTTCTTCATGTATAGCATGATTTATAGCATCAACCATAACAATTGGCTTACCGGAGGGCATAACTGATTCATATTCCAGTGTATCTTTAAACCCGCTTTCATCAAAAATATGCTTTGTTGCATCGGCAGGTTTGGGATCTGCAGCCTTTGCTGCTTCATCAGCGGCTTTATCAATCTCTTCAGCAATTTCTTTTTTCAGTCCCTCATAATCTTCTTTTGTTAATTTTTTGTTTTCAATAAGCTTTTTTGCCAGTTTTTCAATCGGGCATTTGTTTAATTCATCTTCAAGTTCCTTTTTAGGCCTGTATTTTTTCTGGTCGTCTGAAGAAGAATGTGATTGAAGCCTTACAACTTCTGCTTCAATTAGAGCAGGACCTTTGCCCGAATGAATATATTCAATAGCAGCTTTTACTGCATTATAAGATTCATAGAAATCAGTACCGTCAATTTTTGCCCTGAAAAGGTTAACATATCCAGACATCATTTCTGAAATTGAATTATCTTTACCGCCGCTTTGATCTGATACATGGACAGATATAGCATATTTATTATTTTCAATAACAAATAATACCGGTAGTTTTTCACGGCTGGCCCAATTAACAGCTTCATGAAACTCACCCTGACTGGTAGTTCCTTCACCGCTGCTTACATAGCTAATGGAATTTTTACCTTCTTTATAAGAAGCAAGCGCTGTACCTACAGCATTTAAGAACTGTGTCCCTGTCGGGCTGGACTGGGTAGGAATATTCAATCCTTTATTTGTACCCCAGTGGCATGGAAGCTGTTTACCTCCGCAAGAAGGATCATCCGCTTTAGCAAAACACTGTAGAAAGAATTCATATGGTGTTACTCCTGAATTCAGAGTAATTGCCAGATCCCTGTAATATGGAAACAGCCAGTCTTTTTTAGCATCCAGCTGCATACCAACAGCAAGTTGAATTGCTTCATGCCCTGCACCGGAAATATGAAAAAAAGTTTTACCCTGCCTGAGAAGATTCATTGCCTTGTTATCAATTGAACGTGCTAAAAGCATATATCTGAGAGCAGTTAATAAACCTTTTTCCTGAAGCGGCACATTATTACTTTCATAAAGTATGTTCTTACCGTTGCTGCCATATTCAGCTTTTGTAATTACATCAATACCCTTTTCTACAGCATCATTTTTGAGATTTTTTTTTGCCATTAAAATCCTTTTTTCTTTATTAAGCAATAACAGTAGTTTTATCAGAGGATATTATATCAAATAACTCTTCTTTTTCCATAGTTTTTAATGCATCATATCTAAAAACATTTATAAAGTTATTTATCAGTTTTCCTTTAACTTCGTCAAGATTCATTTCGCGATTGAGTTCTTTTTTTAATGATGTCACAGCTTTATCACTTATTCCGCACGGAATAATACCATTAAACAGTGATAGATCAGTATTGGCATTAAAGGCAAAACCGTGCATTGTAATCCACCGGCTTACTTTAATTCCAATAGCAGCTATTTTTCTGTCTTCAATCCAAACACCTGTATACTTAGGTTCACGCCCGCCAGTAATTCCATATTCTGCACATACTTTTATTATTACTTCTTCCAGGCTGCGGAGATATTTATGTGTATCCTGCTGCCACTCAGTAAGGCTAATTATTGGGTATCCAACAATCTGCCCCGGGCCATGGTAGGTTATATCCCCTCCACGGTCAATATCATAGACAGATATATGATTTTGGGACAGGTATTCATCTGAACCAACAAGATTGTTTTTATCTGCTACTTTACCAAGTGTGTATGTATGCGGATGTTCAAGCAGCAGTATAACATCAGATATTTTCTTGTTATATCTTAAATCAAATATACTCTTCTGGAGATCCCATGCCTCTTTATAATCAATAAGGCCAATATTACAATATGTTAGAGTTCTTTTTTCCATTATAGTTCCCGTTTAATTAAATATGGATAGCCTCGCCATTAGCCTGGGCAGCGGCTTCCATTAAAGATTCAGATAATGTCGGATGCGCATGTATTGTTTTAATTATTGAATTTCCTGTTGCTTCCATTGATTTTGCCAGAGTATATTCGGCAATAAGTTCTGTAGCTTCAGGTCCAATAATATGGGCTCCCAGCAATTCACCATATTTTGCATCAAATATTACCTTTACAAATCCTTCTCTCTCACCAACAGCAAAAGCTTTTCCACTTGCCATAAAAGGAAATTTGCCGATTTTAATATCATAACCGGCCTCCCTGGCTTTTTCTTCTGTCATACCAACACTGGCGACCTGCGGCTGGCAATATGTACATCCAGGAATGTTTGAGTATTCAATATCCGGAGATATAATTCCTTTTATTTTTTCAACACAGTGTATACCTTCGGCCGAAGCAACATGAGCCAGCCATGGGGGCCCAATTACATCGCCTATAGCATAAATCCCTTTAATATTTGTTTCATAAGTAGATTTATTAACTTTTATGTGGTTTTTAAATAGTTCCACGCCAAGTTCTTCAAGTCCGAAACCTTCAACATTTCCGGTAACACCAACAGCGCTTAGTACTTTATCAGCGGTTAGTTCTTTAACTTCATTTTTTGTTTTTACAGTAACCTTAACTCTATCATTAATAACTTCAGCTTTTTCAACAACAGCACCTGTAATTACATTAATGCCCCTTTTTTTGAAAATTTTAGTAAGCTCTGCAGATACTTCCTTATCTTCTACAGGTAAAATACTATCAAGCATTTCAATTACAGTTACTTTAGTACCAAGCACTGAATAGAAATAGGCAAACTCAATCCCGATAGCACCTGCACCAATAATAATTAACTCTTTGGGCTGTTCAGGCAGATTCATTGCTTCTGTACTTGTTATTATATTTTTCCTGTCAAGAGGAATTGCAGGCAATTCTCTGGGACGTGCACCTGTAGCAATTATTATTTTTTCAGCATTTATAGAATCTGTTATTTTTCCATTTTCATAAAGTTCTATCTTATTTCCCTGTTTTATCTTACCGTAAGCTTTGTACCTGTCAACTTTATTTTTCTTAACAAGCATCTCTACATTTTTAGTAATACGCTCTGAAATATCCCTGCTTCTTTTAATAATTTTACTAAAATCAAATTCCAGCCCGTTTACCTTAATACCAAAATCGCCGGAATGATTTTTCATCATATCCCAGACTTCAGCATTTTTCAGTAATGATTTTGTTGGGATACACCCCCAATTGAGACAAATTCCACCCAAATTCTGGTAATCAATCACCGCAGTTCTAAACCCTAACTGAGCTGATCTAATAGCAGCAACATAACCACCCGGGCCGCCGCCCAGGATTGCAATATCATATTTTCCTGGCATGGAGCTAAGACCTTTTATTTGTTTGGGATAGTCAAATATAATTAAGCTGATTATAAAATGAAACATTAACAGGCAATATGGCAGCATTTATTGACCCATTGGTCAGACATGCATATTTGCTCATCATTAAGCATTTATTTTTCTTTTTTAGGAAGAATTGACAGCTATTTTCCTAAGATTTAGAACATAATTGCGAATAAATGCGTTTTAGCATCTATAATTAAATAATTTTAAATGGCAAAGAAGTTGATATTTATAAATATCAATTAATTATGATTAAGAAATAATGAGCGAGAACGAAAATTATTATCAACCTTTATTTTCCATTAGTGTAGCAGCTAAGTTGTTGAAAGTATCGGTACATACTTTAAGAATGTATGAGAGAGAGAACCTTATTGTACCTTATAAAAAGGAATCAAACCACAGGCTATACTCACAGGCAGATATTGACAGATTAAATAGTATTCGCAATGCTATTAATGAATGCAAAATAAGCATAAACGGTATTAAGTCATTATACTCAATGATCCCCTGCTGGGAAATAATAAAATGTACAGAAGATGACAGAAAGTTTTGCGAAGCTTTTGAATCTCACTCGCAGCCATGCTGGAGCTTTAACCATAAAAATAACAGGTGCGAAAAAGAAGAGTGCAGAGAGTGTACAGTTTATAAAGATTATAAAGAATGTAAATCGATTAAACAAAGCATAATTAATCTTTCAAATAATAAAATTATCTAACTCTAACCACAGGGATAAATGAAAAAAATAGCAATCTTTTTATTCATTGCAGGATTGTTGATTATTTCAGTTATCAGTTTATTATCAGGCAATAAACAAGCCCCTGATAAGCTGACTATACTGAAAGAGGAATACCCCAAAAAGGATTCCACAACTGCAGACCATACTAAATTTGCAGTATTGCAAAAAAAATTCTCCTCACCACAGGAAGTAACTGAAGCCTGTATTTCTTGCCATAATGAACGGCATAAAGAGGTAATGGCTTCAAATCACTGGAACTGGGAACGCGAAGAATATGTTCAGGGACGCGGCATTGTTTATCTTGGCAAAAAGAATGCACTAAACAATTATTGTATTGGTGTTGAAGGAAATGAACAAAGCTGTGCAAAATGCCATATCGGTTTTGGTATGACGGCCAAAATGTTCAGCTTTACTGACGCAAAAAATATCGACTGCCTTGTATGCCATGACAATACCGAAACTTATGCCAAAGCACCGGAAAAAGGCGGCGCTCCGGATCCTTCACTTAATTTGAATCTTATTTCTCAGCATGTTGGTAAACCACAGCGTTCAAATTGTGGGGTCTGCCATTTCTTTGGCGGCGGCGGTAACAATGTTAAACATGGCGATCTTGAAAAATCTATGTTCCAGCCTGCAAAAGAGGTTGATGTACACATGGCAACTGACGGGCCAAATATGTCATGTATTGATTGCCATAAGACCAAAAAGCATAATATTTCCGGAAAAATGTATTCGCTTTCTTCAATGAACAGAAACAGAATTTTCTGTGAAGATTGCCATACCAATAATCCTCACAAAGATGATATCTTAAATGAACACACTGTAAAGGTCTCATGCCAGACCTGCCATATTCCAATATATGCCAAAGTTAATGCCACAAAAACAGATTGGGACTGGTCAACTGCCGGCAAGCTGCGTAATGGTGAGCCTTATGAGACAGATGATGCAGACGGAAACCACACTTATCTTTCAATTAAAGGAAGCTTTAAGTGGGGTAAAAAACTTAAACCCGAATATGCATGGTTTAACGGAACAGCTGGGCATTACCTTCTTGGAGATACTGTTGAAGATACCACAAAACCGCTAAAAATTAATTCACTTAATGGTTCATACAGTGATAAAAATTCTAAAATAATTCCGGTTAAGATTCACAGGGCAATACAGCCTTTTGATCCTGTTAATAAAATGCTTATCCAACCAAAATTGTTTGCTGAACAAAAAGGTGAAGGAGCTTTTTGGAAAGATTTTAACTGGCAGACTTCTGCTGCAACCGGGATGAAGGATGTTAATCTTCCATTCAGCGGTAAAATCTCATTTATTAAAACCGAAATGTACTGGCCTGTAAATCACATGGTTTCAACCAAAGAACTTGCTGTACAATGCAATGAATGCCATACAAGAGAAAACAGCAGGCTTGCAGCATTAACTGATTTTTATATGCCAGGAAGAGATTACTCCTCCCTTATTGACGGTTTTGGCAAAATAGTAATCCTAATGACATTATTAGGTGTTGCGGGACATGGAACAATAAGAATACTTTCTTCCCGTAAAAACAAAGGCAGGAATTAACAATGAAAAAACAAGTATATATTTATAAAGCTTTTGAGAGATTCTGGCACTGGATGCAGGCTGTTCTTATTTTCTTTCTTGCTGCAACAGGCTTTGAAATTCATGGGACCATAAACTTCTTTGGATATCAGAATGCTGTAGAATATCATAACATTGCGGCTTATTTATTTATAACTCTTATAGTATTTGCAATATTCTGGCATTTTACAACCGGAGAATGGAAGCAATATCTTCCTACAATGAGGAATATAAAAGCGCAGATAAATTTTTATCTAATCGGAATATTTAAAAACGCTCCTCACCCGATAAAAAAGACTGTCATAAGTAAATTAAATCCCCTGCAGAGGCTTGTATACCTGGGGCTTAAAGTTCTTGTTATCCCGGTTATGGTACTATCAGGGCTTCTGTATATGTTTTACAGGTATCCTCAAAAGAACGGAACAATACAGGTGTTAAATATTACTTCAATTGAGCCAATTGCTTTACTTCATACACTTGGCGCATTTTTATTAATTGCTTTTATAATAGCACACCTTTACCTGATTACCACAGGAACAACACCAACCTCAAATCTTAAGGCAATGCTTACAGGTTACGAAGAAATTGGTGATGATCATGAAGATACTGCCGGTAAAAATGAAAAAACTGAAGCAGAATTAAAGACAGCTAATGAAGCAGTAAAAGGAGATGTATTATGAATGAAACAAAATATATGAATCCTTACCTTGCAGGGTTTTTCCTTGGACTGGTACTCCTTGCAACAATATATATAACAGGCAGAGGGCTTGGCGCCAGCGGAGCAATTAAGAGCGGTGTTGTTGCTGTAACACAAACAATTACCCCTTCGCATGCTGAACATGAGAAGTTTTATAAAGAATATCTTACTGAACATAATAATAACCCGTTAAAAAACTGGCTTGTCTTTGAAGTAATTGGTGTCCTTCTTGGAGCATTTATTTCAGGATTAATTTCCAACCGGTTAACCTTTAAAGTGGAACATTCACCCAAAATACAATCCCGAACAAGAATTGTTGCTGCCACAATAGGCGGATTGTTGTTTTCGTTTGGGGCACAATTCGGAAGAGGCTGCACAAGCGGCGCTGCTTTAAGCGGTATGGGTGTTCTTTCAACCGGCGGACTTATTACAATGGCGGCTATATTTGGCGGCGCTTATATGTTTGCGTGGTTTTTCCGGAAATTATGGATTTAATAAAGAGTTAGCATTAAGACTCTTATTTATAAAATTGAAAGGATAATTAAATGGGACCATTAGTTCCTGAAATAATTGGAAATGAACTTAATCTTGTTGTTGCACTCTTTATAGGCATAGCATTTGGGTTTATCCTTGAGCAAGCCGGGTTTTCAACTTCAAAAAAACTTGTCGGCTTGTTTTATGGTTATGACTTTACAGTGTTAAGAGTTTTTTTCACTGCCGGTGTTACCGCTATGTTTGGAGTAATATTATTAACACATTTTGGACTTCTTGATTCAAGTCTTATATACATTAATCCAACATTCCTGTGGTCAGCAATTGTTGGCGGATTAATCATGGGACTGGGATTTGTCATAGGAGGTTACTGTCCCGGCACAAGCTTTTGCGGAGCTGCTATAGGTAAGATTGATGCAATGTTCTTTGTTATAGGTTCTTTCCTGGGAGTCTGGATATTTGCCGAAGGATACCCGGCATTTGAATCATTGTATAAAGCTGAATCATGGGGTTTTGTAAGGATATTCGAAACGCTTGGAATGTCACAGGGATTATTTGCATTTCTTTTAACTGTTGTGGCTGTTGTTGCATTTTGGTTTACAACACTTATTGAAAATAAAGTAAACGGTAAACCAAACCCCATATTTAAGCCGGTAAGGTTATATATTGCTTTATCAGGTATTGCAATGATATTTGGCCTGTCAGCTTTTTTTCTTCCGGATATACATGAAGCTTATGTTTCAGAGGTTAGTAATAAAGATTATGTTAATTCAGTGCAGGTTAATAAAATAACATCAGATGAACTGGCATTCAGGCTTATTGATAATGATAAGACACTGCAAATATTTGATTTCAGGCCGGAAAAAGAATATAAAACATTCAGTCTGCCCAAATCACATAATATGACTGTAAAAAATCTTTTTGATAAAGACACAAAAAAGCTATTAGATATTGAGGGACAGGTAAACGTTTTTGTTACAGAGAATGAAACCGATGCAAAAAAAGCGGCTATTATTGCCGGCAAACTTGGTTTTGATGACATAAGAATTTTACAAGGTGGACTTAACGATTTCAGGAATAATATACTGAACTTTAAATCCCCCGGTTTGGCAAATTCGCGCAGAGATGCAGATACATTCAGGTTCAGAGAGAAAGCTTCTAAAATAATACCTGTACTTATTGAACAAAATAAAAATAAAACAGTAATTAAATCTGCATCCAAACGAGTTATTGGAGGCTGTTAGTTTTTTTGTGCCGGTTAAAGCCGGCACTATTTTGATATAATTATCATTATTGTTAGTTTTGAGCATATGCTCATAATTGACTATGGCCAGACCACTAAAAATCCGAAAAACGTGCTGTAATCCTTCAGCATATTACTACAAACCGAGAGGCATTCCTGTCTCCCAACTGGATGAAATCATACTAGAACCAGACGAACTTGAAGCTTTGCATCTTGCTGATTTAAATGCTTTTTCCCACGAAGTTAGTGCCGGGCAAATGAATATATCCCGCGCTACCTTTGGGAGAATAATTGAGAGAGCAAGGAAAAAAATTGCTGATGGGATCATAAATGGAAAAGCAATTAAAATAAAACAAACAATGATTGATGATTTAACAGGAGTTGAAATGACAGAAACCAGTGATAGATTTACCGGTAAAATTGCAATTGCCACAAATGATGAAATTAATGTTGCCGGGCATCCCGGAAGATGCAGGGCATTTATGATTTATGAAATAAACAATGGTGTAATTGAAAATAAAGAATGCAGAGAAAATACATTTACTCATCACAGAGCCGGAAATACAGGAGAAGAACACCATAGACATGAAGATAATAATCATCATGGGCATAGTCACGAAACCCTTATTAATGCTTTAAAAGACTGTTCATTTTTTATTGCAAAAAGCGGCGGATGGAGAATTGTTGAAGATCTTAAAAACAATAATATCACTCCACTGTTTACTTCGGTTGAGCAAATTGAAACAGCAGTAGAACTTTTTCTAAATGGGGAGTTGAAAAATGATGTTGAACTTGTATGTCACCATCATTGATAGCTATCTTTAAAAGTAAAATATTCTTAATATAAAGAGAGAGGGTTATTTTGCAAATGCGGTATTTAATCATTTTTCTGTCTTTATGTTTTTCTGCATTACAGGCGCAAAACGCTGTATTGAAAGGAAAAATTACGGATAAAATTTCCGGAGAACCCTTAAAAGGAGCAACAGTATATATATCAAGTGATAAATTTACCTATACAGGAAACAATGGGACGTATCTTCTTGATAATTTAACTGATGGTAATTATGAAGTTAAGGTATCACACCTTGGGTATAAATTAATTTCTAATTCTATTGAAGTAAGTAATATTACCGAAAAAGACTTTATTCTTGAATCTTCACCTGTTGAGATGTATGAAGTTGTTGTAAGTACAAACAGGTTTGATAAATTTTTATCAAGTTCCCCATATGCCGAACTGCTTATACCACAGGAGCAGATTACACAGAAACCAGCACAATCACTACCTGATATACTTAAAGAAGAACCCGGAGTTTCTCTTGTGAGTGATGGAGTTTGGGGAAAAGAAGTCAGTATACGCGGACTGAGCAGAGAGAACATTGTTACATTAATTGACGGAAGCAGAATTGCAACATCAACCGATGTAGCTGCCCGTCTTTCTATGGTTGATATGAACGATATAGAGAGAGTTGAAGTAATCAAGGGGGCTTCATCATCCATATATGGTTCCGGTGCAACAGGAGGAATAATAAATATAATATCAAAAACTCCGTCCATGGAAAACAGGCCATATCTTTCCGGAAATTTATCTTCAGGCTATAATTCCGTTAACAATTCTACAATGACTGCGGGATCATTAAGCGGCGGCGGTTCATTCTGGTCTTCTAAAATAAGCGGTTCTTACAGAAAAGCAGACAATACTCAAACCCCTGACGGCGAATTGAAAAACAGTCAGTTTGAAGATTACAGTTTTTCAGGAAATGTTAATATTGCACCGGTTGAAAACCATCTACTCCAGTTAAATTACCAGCTTTTTAAAGCTGAGAATGTCGGAATACCAGGTTCATCAGTCTTCCCTGCCGCAGCCGATGTCAGCTATCCTTATGAAAAACGGGAATTGTTTTCAGCCGATTATGAGATTAAAAATATTACAAGTTTCTTTTATAAACTGGATATAAAATACTCGCATCAGCTTATAGAGCGGGATGTTCTGAATATACCTCATGCAGTTCAAAACCTTGCTGCTTCAGGAACCACACCGGCAAGGCGTGTAAGCGTGTTGAAAATTACTCCTCACGCTGACCACAACAATAATAATATTTCGTTACAGGGAAGTTTTATGCTTGCCTCAGGAAATAATCTTGTTGCCGGAATAGATTACTGGGACAGAAAGTATGACGGCCACCGAGAAAAATATCAAAAAATAGAAGTTCTTGATGATGCAGGAAATGTTAAGAGTACAACCAATAAAATTATTGGTGAGTCTCCGCTCCCCGACTCGAAATATTCGAGCCTTGGCATTTTTGCACAGGATTATGCTGAACTGGTAAAAAACAAACTTGTACTTTCCCTGGGCGCAAGGGTTGATAAAGTTCACGTAACAGGAAATACTACTTATAACCCTGTTTATGAAATAACAAATGGGGTAAGAAATAATAATCCTTCAACTCAAACTGTTATCTGGAATGAAACAGATGTTAATGACGCTTCTTACAGCTCAAATATTGGATTAAAATATTCAGCGGACAACAATCTTGATTTTACACTGAGCCTTGGGTATTCTTTCCGTTCCCCTTCACTTGAAGAGAGATTCCAGTATATTGACCAGGGAAGCTATGTAAGGGTTGGAAATCCTGACCTTAATTCAGAAATAGGTAAATCTGCTGATTTTGAGGTTAGATATTCTGTTAATAATTTTAGAATAACAACCGGATTGTTCTTTAATTATTTTACTGATATGGTTGTTGAAAAACCGGGTACATTTGAAGGAAGAGCTGCTTACATAAAAACAAATGTTGGCGAAGCAAGATTGTACGGATTTGACTTAAGCACGAGTTATAATTTCTATCACAATTATACAGTATATGCAAATGCTGCTTATGTAAAGGGTGATGATATATCTTCAGGCGGAAACCTGCCGGAAATTGCCCCGCTTAATGGAACAATTGGATTTACTGCCGGAATACTTAATTACGCTTCTGTTGATTTGTATTCTAATATTTTTTCAAAACAGAATGACCCTGCCGCATCAGAACCAGCTACACCCGGATATGCAATATTTAATTTTATGATTAAATCTGAGAAGATTGAATTTGGGAAATTTGGTTTTTCAGTAAATGCGGGAATGGAGAATATATTTGACAAATCCTATATAGACCATTTGTCATCAGCAAGGGGCAATATTATTATTGAACCCGGAAGAAACTTTTTTGTAAAATTAATAACTAACTGGTAATGAAATACCCGGAGAGATAAATGAATTGGTTTTTACTGGCTTTTATTTCTGCGGTATTTTCTGCAGTATCAACAATTTCTGAAAAAAAAGCGCTTTTTTCATTAAAAGCGCTTGATTTTTCTTTTCTGGTATCAGTTGTAACTCTTGTATTTTCAATACCTTTCTTTTTTAACATACAGTATAATACTTTATTTACAATAAGTATTGCAGTATTGTTTTTAAAGACTTTGTTAAATGCAGGCGCCTATCTTTCGGTAATGCAGGCAATCAAAAGTATGGAAGTAAGTGAGGCACTTCCTCTTATTGCTTTGTCTCCAGGCCTTGTGGCTATACTCGGCGCCCCAATGATAGGCGATACACTTCATTTACATGAATGGCTTGGAATTCTTTTAATGGTAACGGGAACATATATCCTGGAACTAAGGAAAAACAATTCAGGAATATTTCAGCCATTTAAATTAATGCTGGGATCACATAAATATCTTTATGTATTTATAGCCCTTATTTTGTTTACCGTTACTTCCCTTCTTGACAGGCTGCTTCTTAAAAACTACTCTCTTCCACCGTACACTTTTATGGCTTTTCAACAATTATTTTTTGTACTAATATTCTTTGTAGCTTATGCTGCCCAAAATAAAGGAAAAGTAACAAGAATAGAGAATTACTCCGGTAAAGTGCTTTATACAGTTTTAATAGTTTCTGTTTGTACAGTTATATACAGGTACACCCAGATAGAAGCAACAAAAATAGCTCCCGCAGCCCTTGTACTGGCGGTTAAAAGGATATCAGTTCTGCTGGTTGTAATTTTTGGAGGAAGACTCTTTGCAGAAGGAAATATACTCCGCAAGAGTATTGCGGCAGCAATAATACTTGCAGGAATAACTGTTTTATTAACCAGGTAGGTATTTATTAAAAACACCTACCCGGTAGAATATAATATATTTACTTAAGAAGTATCATTTTTAGTGTTGATACATACTTATTAGCTTTTATCTGGTAATAATAGACACCGCTTGCAAACTTTGAAGCATCAAATTTAACTTCATACCTTCCTGCCTGTTTTTCTTCGTTAACCAATTCTGCTACCTTTTGTCCTGCAACATTATAAACTGAAAGATTCACCAGGCCTGGTTCAGGAAGGCTGTATGAAATATTTGTTACAGGATTAAAAGGATTTGGATAATTTTGCTGCAGTCTATACTCTTTGGGTGAACTATTGGCCTCTTCGTTAACATCTGTAGATAATAAACTGAATTCCATATTATTGTAATTAAAACCGCCTGTTAGAAACTGTATCTGCAGCACATGCTTTCCTGCTGCCAGATTCATCTTCGGACCATCTATTGTCTCCCATTTCTGGTAACCGCCTGTAGCCGGAACTGAAGTATAAGTACCAACCACACTATTATCAATTCTTATTATCATCTTACCACCTGCTGTGGAACCGGCTACCCGGAAGTTTGTTTCATAAACACCTGCCTGATCAACATCAATTGTATATTTAAGATATTCCCCGCTCTCAATCCAGCCTACATTAAAACCATTTGAGAGGATATCTGAACAGGCTTCAATATCCACCCCATCATTTCTGTAAGTCCAGCCGCTGTTATAAGCATCGCTGTTATTTGTGTTTTTGTATATTTTATCACTATAGGCAGAACCATACCGGCCATAGTCATAATTAACACCATAAATAACACCGGGTATTTTATTTTCAGCAAAAGGTTTAAGCGCTTCAGAATTAACCTGCCTGAACATAGCATCAACCACATCAGTATTAAGTTTACAATTTTCAAACTTCAGATGGTTTACCAGGTTAAGCAGAGCATTTTTAGCATATTCAACAGTTGGTTTAGCACCGCTGCCTCCCCAATAATTAAGCAATACTTTATAGTCAGCAGGCGTATCAATAGTTGTAAGCCCGGAAATTGAACCAATCTTTTTATATGGCCAGAAAGCATATCCAATGTTATAAGTTTCCATTAACTGAATAGTTTCAGTAAACCAGCCATTTGAATTTTCCCCGCTTTCGCCAAGCCATAAAGGAACATTATATTTATTACTGAGAGTAACAAAAGAACTTATTGTTGATGCGCTTGTTTCATTCCAGTATTTATGAAAACTTATAACCAGGTTATTATCCCATAACGTTGCTGGTAAGTCGCTATAATCATTTGCATACCAGTTGCCTTCAATGAATACCATGTGGTTTGAATCATACTTTCTTATTTCAGTAGTTATGTTCTTCAGTAATTCCCATAAAGGCGAGTTTCCTGAAGAAAAGGAATATTTGGTTTCATTAAGAAGGTCATAACCGCCTATCCATTCTTTATCTTTATACCTTTGAGCCAGTTTTCCCCATAATTCAATAGTTCTTGTTTTATTTGATTCAACGGTCCACAACTTTGCCTGCCCGTCATATTCATCACTAATCCCTTCGCCATTCTGTGAACCCGGCGCTGCATGAAGGTCAAGAATAAGATAAATCTTGTTTTGTTCACACCAGCTAAGACAGCTGTCTATATATGCAAATCCTTCTTCAGTATATACACCAGGCTGATCTTCAGGAGTCAATTTGTTATAGTGCAAAGGCAGTCTTATAGAATTAAATCCCCAGGCTGCAATCTGGTCAATATCTTTTTTAGTTATGTAATTATCATACCATGCCTTATAGAATTCATTCATATTATCTGTGCCTATCAGTGCGCTTATTTTAGCGCGAAGCTGTCTTTCGGCATTAGCAAAAGATGATGTCTGCATCATATAACCTTCCTGCACAAACCAGTTTCCCAGGTTTATTCCACGAAGATAGACTTCCTGGCCTGCAGAGTTTACTATCTTTTTGGCACTGGTTTTAAGAAACCCATCCGCATATACCTGCGAATATATAACAACCAGCAGTAGAATTAGAATACTCTTATTTTTCATCATTTTCTTTCTGAATTCTTATAAAACATTAAAAATTCAAGAATAATGCCATAAAATAATGTGTAATAAAAGAGTAGAATAGGATATAACCGGAAGGTTTATTATTAAGATAATAATACCGAAATATCTTTTTAATAATTAACGCTGTAGAAAAACGAAAATAAAAAGGGAACCTTAAAGGGCTCCCATCTTAAAACTCTTAATAGCTTCACTTTTGTTCCGGTATTGCTCAAAAATACGAGATGTACCTGTAATTTCAAGAATAACTTCTGTATCAGAATGTGCCCCGGCTATTTTCAGTGTTCCGCCTTCTTTTTCAGATTCTTTATAGGCAATTACCAGCGAACCAAGAAAAGTTGAATCCATTGATTCACAATTACTTAAATCAACCACTATCTTTTTTTTGCCGCTTTTAATGTCGTTTAACAAAACAGATTTTAATTCATCTGCTTCATTTTTTGTAGCCATAGTAATATTAACAGTTTCGACTACAACATCTTCTACAATTTCATTTAAAATTTTACTCATTAAGTATCCTGTTTATTAAAACGTTTAAATATAATACTTATCAGGAAAAAAAGAAGGATGATTTTTAATTTCAGGGTTTTCAGGTTTTGCCTGTTTTAATATTTTTATGATACTTAAATAAAAGTACTTAATGTGAGGCAAAAGCCAGGCCGTTTAATTGCAGGGTGCTCTATACTAAAACAAAAGAAACGAGTTATATAATATTATTCACTAAATTCAATAACCGGATTATATTTCTCCGACAGACAGGAATACACTTCTGAAATTATTTTAATAGCTTTATCAGTTTCTTCATCCGTCCCTGAATTTATTCTTATTCCATTAGGGATACCAAATGTATCAGTGTGCCGTAAAATTAATCCCCTGTTAAGGCATTCTTCATTAAATTCAGCTGTAAACTCAAATGACGGAAAAAGCATCAGGTAAAAATTAGCACTTGTTGGTATGTAAGTAATTTCCAGATTTCTAAATGCTTTTTCGAATTGCGATAAAGACCTTCTATTTTGTTTAACAGTTTTTATAATAAATTCATCATCATCAAAGGCAGCTGCTGCAGCTTCCTGTGCAAGCAGATTTGGTTCAAAAGGAAGTTTCACTTTATATAACTCATTTATAATATATGGCTGTGATACAGCAAAACCAGCTCTAAGCCCTGCAAGGCCATATGCTTTTGATAATGTACGTAATACTATAAGATTTTCATATTCATAATCCATCCCGTTTGGATAATCAGGTTTATCCTCTGCATATACGGTATAAGCTTCATCAAGTATAACAAGTATATCATGAGGAACAGCACTCATGAAATGCTCAAATTCAGCCTTTGTAAAAATTGTACCTGTAGGATTATTGGGATTTGCGAGGTAAATAATCTTTGTCTTTTCTGTAATAGCATCAAGAATACCATTTAGATCAAAGTGATAATCATTAAGTGGAATAATTACAGATTTTCTTCCATTTTTATCTGCATTTACATACCAGCCAATAAATGTTCCCTGCGAGGTTAAAAGCTCATCATCATTTTCAGTAAATGCCATAATAACATACTGTATAAGGGAGTCAGAACCACTTGCTGTAATTATCTGCTCCGTTAGTTTGTTATATTTATCAGCAATTACTTTAACAAGTTTATAAGCTGAAGGGTTGCTGTACCTGTGAAGCTGCCCGGCATATCCTGTTATTGCTTCCATTGCTTTGGGTGAAGGGCCCAGCGGATTTTCATTTGAGGCAAGCTTAATGATATTAACAAGCCCTTTTTCACGGGCAAGTTCGTCTATTGGTTTACCGGCTTTATACGGCCTAAGCGCAGTAATATGTTTTGGTATCCTGATCATGTTATACTCTTTTGAAGTATTGGATTATTTTTTTGTGCAGTACTGCGGAAAGTAATGTTGATGCAGTTATTCCCGGCATCTGCCTGCTTTTATGTCCGACTATGATGTAAAATTATTGTTTTACTTCTCAATAACCAGTTCTGATTCTTCTTTTACAGTTTCCAGTACAATTGTTGTACTTGTTGAACTTATAGACGGGATAACCGCAATTTTTGTCCGAAGCAGCCTGCTTAGCTCTTCAGGATTCTTTGCACGAACTTTAATAAGGAAACAATCTTCCCCGGCAACAAGGTGAACCTCCTGTACATCAGGTACTTTTGCGAGCAGTTTTGCTGTTTTCTGGTCAACAACAGGCCCTGTGGCTCGTACATGTACAAAGGCAAGCAGGTTTTTATCAACTTCTGATGGATTAACCTGTACAGTATATTTTTTTATGATCCTTTTTTCTTCCAACCTGCGGATTCTTTCCAGTACAGCAGAAGGAGCCATTTTAACCTGCCTGGCAATTTCTGCATTTGAAGTACGCGAGTTTGTCTGCAGTATATTTAGTATTTCAGTGTCTTTGCCGTCCATTATTCTGTTTTTATTATTATTATCGAATATTATTCGGAATATTAATGGTTTTTCAGGATATTATCAATGTTTTTATTCTTCAGGAAAAAAAATAAATAATGAATCCCCTACAGGGATTTTTGATGTGGCTGGGTCTCCCTTGCTGCCATAGTTATTGCCTCTTCGAGGCAAAATAATTAGTATTAAGAATTACCGGTATTGGCAAAGGAACATTCATACAAATAGTAATTTCACTGCTTCGTAGAAGCAGCATTGTGGTAGAAAAAACATATATAACAAGATAACAACCCCTGTAGGGGGTTTATTATTCTGATGGTTCCATTTGCAAAAGAAGAATAATAAATCCCCTACAGGGATTTTTGATGTGGTTGGGTCTTCCTTGCTACCATAGTTATTGCCTCTACGAGGCAATTGGCAAAACAGACTAAATACCAACTCCTGCGAGGCTTAATTTTTCTTCCGAAGCCTATTTTATGCTATCCAGAAGCATAAATTTATTCTCTTTATATGCGGCTGTTTTATCAAGGTTCTTGTCTTCATATTCACAGACTTTTAGCAGTGGACAGGCAAGGCATACAGGAGCAGCAGGCCGGCATATTTCTCTTCCGAGCCTTATCAGGTTGGTATGAAATGAGTGGGCAACTCCTTCCGGCATTTCTTCCTTAAGTTTGTAAAATGTTTTATCAGGCGTTGCGGCTTCCACTATACCGATGCGGTTTACTGTCCTGTGAACGTGAGTATCCACAGGGCATACATTCCTGCGCATGGCAAATTGCAGGACACAGCTTGCCGTTTTTACCCCAACACCGCCAAAACCGGTAAGTTCTTCAAGTACATGATTGTCATCCATACTATTAAGGTAATCAAGGGATATATTTCCCTTTTCCTTTATTACTGAAGTTAAAAAATTCTTAATTGCTGCAGACTTTTGTTTACCTAATCCGGCAATTTTTATCATTGATTCTATTTTAGCAACAGGCAGCAGAGCAACTTCTTCCCACGTTTTGTAATTTTCTTTCAGGTTCAGAAAAGCCCTGTATGAATTTTTATCATTTGTATTCTGAGAAAGTATAGTTGCAATAAGCATATCCACCGGGTCAGGCGGAATTTCCGGCCTAGGAGGAATACCGTATCTTTTAATTAAAAGTTGATTAACCTTTTTTATTTTCTTCTGAATAATGTTTACCATTGTAGTTGTATTTTTTTAGAATTAACCATAGAAATTACTAAATATTATAATCTTATGGAGGATAAATGTCCACATTAATGGTAAGTATTTCCGGGATTAGAGGTATTATTGGCGATGGTCTTGATCCGCAGGTACTTGTAAAATATACTTCCGCTTATGCTGATTTTGTTAAATCGGGAACAGTAGTAATAGGCAGAGATGCCAGAATTTCAGGCGACATGGTAAAGTCAGTTGTTATTGGTACACTTCTGGCAAAAGGACTTGATGTAGTAGATATTGGAATTTGCCCAACCCCTACAGTACAGTATACCGTTAAAACTTTAAAAGCAGGCGGCGGAATTGCAATTTCAGCCAGCCACAACCCTAATCAGTGGAATGCATTAAAACTGCTTAACTCAACCGGGCAGTTTATGACTCCTGAAGAAAATGCAGAAATGTTGAAAACACTTGAAACTGCTACTTCTAACTTCCCGGCATGGGATAAACTTGGCAAACTTACAATTTATGAGGAAGGGCTTAAAAGGCATGTTAAGGATGTTTTAAACTTAAAACATGTCGACCTTGAAGCTATCAGGAAAAAGAAGTTCAAAGTAGTAGCTGATTGTGTAAACGGAGCCGGTGTGTATGTTATACCTGACCTGCTAAGGCAATTTGGCTGTGAAGTTATAGAACACGACTGTGAAAAGACCGGTATTTTTTCCCGCCTGCCTGAACCTTTACCTGAAAATCTTACTGCAACTATGAAAGCAGTTAAAGATAATAAAGCTGACATCGGTATTGTTGTTGATCCCGATGTTGACCGCCTCGTTCTGATTACAGACAAAGGAGAGCCATTCAGTGAAGAAAACACTGTAACAAGTGCTGTTAAGTTTATTCTTTCAAAAGAGAAAGGCGATGCAGTTGTTAACCTTTCTACTACCCGGGCTGTTGATGATGTTGCCGCACAAAACGGTGGTAAAGTATTCAGGTCACCAGTGGGTGAAGCAAATGTTGTTAAGAAAATGAAAGAAACGGGAGCAATAATTGGCGGAGAAGGCAGCGGTGGAGTTATTTATCCGGAACTTCATTACGGAAGGGATGCTCTTGTAGGAATTGCGCTTTTACTACAGTTATTAACTGAAACTGGTAAATCAATAAGCCAGCTTAAAGAGGAACTTCCATCCTATTTTATTGCAAAACAAAAAATAGTATTGGGAAATGTAAATCCTGACCAGGTAATTAAAAAGCTTACAGAAAAGTATGCTTCTGAAAAAATAAATACTGAAGATGGTTTAAGGATAGATTTCAGTGACCACTGGGTACATTTCCGCAAATCCAATACAGAACCAATTGTAAGAATTATAGCTGAAGCAAAAGATAAGGCACAGGCTGAGAGATTATCTGCAAAATACGTTGAGGAAATTAAAACTTTGTTTTAGTATTTAAACGTCTATTATTGATAAAGCCTTCTGAGAAATCAGAGGGCTTTTATAATACAATACCTATAAAAACAAATACAATAGACAAGTCCTTAATACAACATCCGCCTTTTTTGAATATATGCATAGAGTGCTTTATCAAAAGGAGTTGAAGTTTCTATAAGGTTATAATCAATACCTGCATTAAGGCAGCCTGTTTTCAGTTTATTGATAAACTCATCCATTGCTTCATGATATGCTTTTTGAAGCTGGTAAGGCTGAGTAGTTATTTCATCCATTGTTTCCATGTCTTTAAATACTGCATCGGCTCCAAATGCAAAGCTTCTCTCCAGCGGATCAAGTATCTGGAATACTATTACTTCGTTTTTATTATACCGGAAATGCTTCAACGCAGATAATATTGAGTCTATATTATCAAAAAAATCAGAGACTACAATTACCAGTCCCCTTCTCTTAATCTTTTCAGCTATCTCGTTAAGACTTGCAGAAGTATTAGTTTTATCTGACGCTTCTGCAGAGGCAATACTTTTAAGGATTTCCTGCAGGTAGCTGCGGGTTGCTTTGGGCGGAAGATGTTTATTTATTTTTTCTGCATAAAGTGAAAGTCCAACTGCATCCTGCTGTTTTACCATCATATAGCTTAATGCCGCAACAAGCATTGAGGCATATTCCAGCTTTTTAACATTACCTTCTGAAGCATACGCCATTGATTTACTGGAATCAAGCAGAATGTAGCTTTTCAGGTTAGTTTCTTCTTCATACTGCTTTATTACATACCTTTCAGTTTTTCCGTAAACCTTCCAGTCAACATCCCGGAGATTATCACCCTGCATATATGGACGGTGCTCTGAAAACTCCACACTGAAACCATGAAAAGGGCTTCTGTGAAGGCCAACCATAAATCCTTCAACAATAAACCGGGCTTTCAGCTCAAGTGAATTAAGCCGGGTAATTACAGAAGGATCAAGATATTTACGGTAATCTGTGGTTTCAACAGCCATTATGCACCTGGTTTGGCGTTTTTCTTGTCTATAATCTCTTCAGGTGACAGCCCCATCATATCAAGTTCAAGCCTGGCTGATTTTGCCAGCTCATGATTTGGGTATTTCTGGAGAAACAAATTATATGTTTCAGTAGCCTCAGTAAATTTCCCCAATTGATTTGCAAGAATAAATGCACTTGTAAAAAGAGCTTTGGGTGCTTCAGGGCTTTTGGGATATTTATCACATACTTCCCTGAACAATTTAGCTGATTTTTCCAGTGATTCTCTTGGGCTGACATTCATCACTTTATTTTCCTGGTAAAAATTGGCTATTTCAGCCATAGCCCCGGGGGCCAGCTTACTGTCAGGAAATTCCTTTACAAGAGATTCATAAGCAGTAACAGATGCGGTTACATTTCCTGCTTTTTTTTGTTTATCCCCTTCTGCTTTATAATCAGAATCTTTTTTTGAACTGCAGCCCGCAACAATAAGCAATGGCAGCAGAAAGAATAAAAGTCTTTTCATTGTTCCCAAGTATTAGTTAAAAAACGCTGTTAACTTATCAAATTAGTTTCCAAGTAGCAATGCAAAGTAAAGCACATTGTATACCGGATAATCATTATTGATTTTGAAGATTAATTATTTAACCCGGAATTCCATATTTAAAACAAAAAAGCCCGTATGATAATTCACCGGGCTTTTTTGCATTAAACTGTTGCCTTATTATTTGGCAAGAATCATCTTTTTAACTGATGAGAAAGAACTGCCGTCAATTCCATTAACAATAAGTTTATAGAAATAAACACCACTGTTCAGGTTTGAAGCGTTAAATTTAACTTCATGAGGGCCTGCAACGTAATTTGAGTTAATGAGAGTGGTTATTTCCTGGCCAAGTACATTATAAACTTTCATATTAACTTTTGAGTCAACTGAAAGAGTAAACTTAATAGTAGTACTTGGGTTAAACGGATTCGGGAAGTTCTGGTCAAGAGCAAACTTATGTAGAACATTTACAGATACTTCAACTGCATCTGAATATTTGTATGTTCCGTCATAATCAACCTGTTTCAACCTGTAGCTGTATTTACCATTTGTTACATTGGCATCAACAAATGAATAAACCTGCTGCTGGGTTGTAGTACCATTACCTGAAACAAAACCTACATTCCGGAAGCTTCCGTTAGCTTCTTTTCTTTCAACTTCAAATCCACGGTTGTTCTTTTCAGAAGCTGTTGACCAGCTTATTCTTACAGAAGAACCGGTGCTTGTAGCGGATAAAGAAACTAATTCAACAGGTAAAGTACCAGCCGGCAGGAAGTCTGTTGCAAAGTAACGTGGTTGTAACTGATAACCTGAAGTATATGGAGCCCCTGATTTAAATTGAGTAATTACACCAATTATATCAACAGGATATGTTGGTTCAGTTTGCCCGTCAATATCAGTATCTGAATCTACTCGGACAACAATGGTGTCAGTACCATTTGTAAATACCAAATTTGCAGATGATCCTGATGCAGGCCATGTACCGCTTTTCTTTGTAAGGTTTGTAAAAGCAACCAATTCGCTTTCGTATTCTTCGGGATCAGCAAAGAACTCAGAAATTGTAAGAACTTTAGGTTCAGGAACAGTATTACTGTCTGATAAAACTACCAAAGAGCTGTCAGATAATAAATCAATCTCTGTAAGTCCATTATAGTGAAGAATAACACCACGTACATCAACTTCATCACCCAAATTAAGAGCAGGACTCAGTAAACCATTCTGGAATGTTGCAATTCCTGCAGTCCCATCATATATATAATAGGAACGATTAGATGTCTGATAATTTGGAGAAATAACAATACCTTTAACATGTACTGTATCATTTAACTTATCAGGAACATAATCCGAATCAGCATCTACAATTGCTTCAGCAATTGTTATGTGATCATCATATAATTCCGACCATGATTTAGCGACACGAATACCGTCAACAATTACATTAGGAGCAGAAGCTGTACTACCCTGCCTTAGAGCAAAACCACCAAGATAAGATACTTCTGCAAAACTAACTGTATCATGTGATATAGTCGGAGTAGGTTCAGCTGCAGAAAGATCTGGATTTATAAATAAACTGGCAACACCATCAGCAGTATCAGCAGTACCAAAATCATACTTTAATACCATAAGATATGTTGTTCCAGTTGAGTAAACGGAATCTGTATAAACAGCTGGGATTGTTGTACTTGTTGAAGATTTCGATAATCCAAATGCTAAATTCCCATTAGCAGCTAATTTTACAAAAACGCGACCAGTAAATGTTGTACTGGAAAAAGGTAAAAAGTGGGCAAAATAATCTCCGGTCTGTGCACTTGTAACATTAACTAAAAAAGCAGCATATACAGCACCAGTAGAAACAGCAGTATCAGAAAATGCCATTCTAATATCCTGTCCTGTCGTTGTTAATGAAGCTGCATTGCCAGCAGACATATCATAACCGCTATATGTTAAACCGGGACTAACAACTAAAATTGGATTGGTTGTAGATGTACCAGTTTGGGTCCAGCCAAAAGTAGTAAGCGCTGTTCCAGCAGGTTGGTCAAATTGTTCTTCTAATAATACCTGGGCAAAAGCAGGGATTGAGAGAAGAAAAGAAAATAGAAATCCTATCGTAAATAGTTTTTTCATGTATTCTCCGAAAATAATTTTTAAGATTTGAAACAGATTTAAGTTCTAAACAGATAAGGGCTGTATAAAATAACCGGTTTAAAGTATATTTTTTACCTCTTTAATGCAAGAAGTTTACAATAAAATAATACTTATGTGAAATAGCCTAACTATTATAAATTATTGTTCTTACTCAAGGATTCTTCTTCAATTTTCTTCTTGTAAGCAATCATTTTATTAAGTATTTCTGTATCACATGTTGCAAGTATCTGAACGGCAAGCAATCCGGCATTTTTAGCCTGGTTAATTCCGACTGTAGCCACCGGTACACCTCCAGGCATCTGCACAATTGAAAGCAATGAATCAAGCCCTTCAAGTGACCTTGCTTTTACCGGTACTCCAATTACAGGCAGCGGAGAATATGAAGCTATCATACCAGGAAGGTGAGCAGCTCCACCGGCACCGGCAATTATAACTTTAATTCCATTTTTATATGCAGTTGAACCATATTCTGCCATAAGGCGCGGTGTACGGTGTGCAGATACAATTTTTACCTCGTAAGGTATTTCAAATTCTTTCAATACATTTACTGCTTCATTCATCACAGGGAGGTCAGAATCGCTTCCCATAATTACGCCAACAAGAGGTTTTATCTCAGACATTTTAATCCTTAAAGAATAATTTTTTCTTCTGTTTTTTTAGCTATTTTTAAGATTTCACCGGCATCATTGCCGAGTATTGTAATATGCCCCATTTTTCTTCCTTTTCTTGAAAGAGCTTTCCCATACAGATGTACATGCAAATTATCATTTTTAAGGGCTGAATCATAATTTTCTATAATCCCCTCACCTTCCCTTTTACCAAGCAGGTTAACCATAACAGCATTTGGTTTTACCATTTCAGTTGAACCAAGAGGAAGCCCAAGTACAGAACGTATATGATTTTCAAACTGTGATGTAACACAAGCCTCAATTGTATAATGCCCTGAATTGTGAGGCCTTGGCGCCATTTCGTTTACTATTACTTCTCTGCCCGTTTTAAATAGCTCTACACCAAAAATGCCATACCCTTTTACAGCTTTTACAGCTTCAACTGCAATTTCTTCAGCAATTTTAGCTGTTTTCTTTTTGATATCAGCAGGGGCTACTACTATATGGCAGATATGATCTTTTTGTATTGTCTCTACAACCGGGTATACTTTTATTTCTTTTTTAGTACGGGCAACCATAACTGCAAGTTCTTTATCAAAGTTTATAAACTCTTCCGCAAGCAGTTCACTGTTCCTGGAGGAAAGCTTTTGAATGCCCTCATTGTAATCATCCTCACTTTCAACTTTGTGGTTACCGTAACCGTCATACCCCATAGTACGGGATTTTAAGAGAAATTTCTTCCCGAGTTTTTCAGCAATTTTATTGTATGTTGATGAAGAGTTAACTTCAAGAAATCCGGCTACAGGTATTCCCTTTTTAGCAAGTGATTTTTTCTGAATCAGCTTATCCTGTATTAAAGATATTGTAAGAGAAGAAGGAAGAACAGGCTTCCCGAGTTTTTCTATAAACTCAAGACTCCTGTAATCTACAAATTCATTTTCAAGGGTAATAATATCGCAGTTTTCTGCAAAATTTTTCAGTATTTCTTCATTATCAACCCAGCCGACAAATTCATGCTTTGTTAACTGTCCGGCAGGTGAATCTTGTTCTTTTTCGAGTATAGCAATTTCAAATCCAAGTTTATAAGCCTGGTAAGCTGACATGCGGGCTAGCTGGCCGCCGCCAAGTATTCCAATTCTGGTTCGTTTATCCACAATTTCCCTGTTTTTGTTATATACTAAACTATAAGTATAGAATAAAAAAAACAAAAACAGAATCATTTAAAATGAAAACCGGGTAAAAATACCCGGTTACTCCCCCCCACTATATAGTCAAATAAAACTATTGCTGCTCTTCAGCACCTGAGTCTTCCTCTACATTTTCAATTGTAGCAGTCGGAGCGCCATTTTCATAGTGAAGAGTAACTGTATGAGCCTTGCAAAGGTCTATTTCAGTCCATATTATTGAATCGCCCTGAGCATCAACAATTTTAATATCCCATTGACATCTGTTTTCTTTAGGCGCAAAATGTATATCAGCCTGTTCTCCATTTTGAAGAACATCAACACCAAGAACATCTTCTTCCCAGTCTTCAATCTCAGAAGGAGATACATAAAGCTGGTCAATTGAAAGGCCTGTGTTATTTACTATCGTAAAATCCTGGTTTACCTGTGCTCTAACTACTGAACCGGCAATAAGAATTACAAAAAGGGCTAAATATAACTTTTCCATTTTTTCTCCGTTACTTCATTTTTTGTTGCCCGGAACGCCCGGAATAAATTAAAAGTGAAATAGAATTATTTTAATGAATAAACCTTTTAATCTTTTTAAGATTCTCAATTGAATTATCCATTATAATCAGATCTACATCTTTAATTATGTCTACAACCTCTTTAGTTGCAGATGTTGAGTAAGCAATAATTTTCGTGTCAGGGTGATAATCTTTTATGTACTTTATTACACCAACATCAGAGCGGAGCGCCATATTCATAATTATTACACGTGATATATTTTGAAATTCCAGAAAGCTTTTTACAACTTCTTCTTTTGTCTGAGTAATAATAATATTGGCATTTGTCCCCTCTTTCATAAATTCTATAAAGTCATCATCATTATCTGTTTCTTTTTTGTAAATTAGTATATTCATATACCCCTGATTACAATCAGTATGCCAGAATAATTTCCCCTTCAAATCATATTATTTAATGTAAAATCAGGGTTAGTAACTAAATATCTATACTAACAGGTATCCGATACCGGAGAGGCTATCTAAAACCGGATATCCAAAAATTCATTACAATTTTCAACCTGGTTAATAATGAACTTCCGGCAATCTATTTCAATTAAAACAATATTATGTTTCCTTTTTTTACGATACCGGATTCTATAATTTTCTGTTTCAAAATCGGGAAAATGTTTTTTGGGAATACTGCATAAAAAATTGAAAAACAGTTTTTTTATAATACACAGATTGTATCTATTTACAGCAATATTGTTGTTTTTCCATACTGAATTATATTGCCTCCCTTCTTCGGTTATTGATAGTTTAAAGGAAGTTCTCCCCAAACAAACCGGACTTAAAAGAGTATCCACATTAAATGAACTTAGCTTTGAATATTATCATAATAAACCTGATTCAGGCGTTATATATGGTGAAGAAGCTGTAGCTCTTGCTCAAAAACTTAACAGTCCAAAGGATATTGCAAATGCAATGACAAGCCTTAGTTCCAGCTACTGGGTACTTGGCAATAATCAAAAAGCATTGAACCTTCTTTTTAGTGCCCTAAAAACATTTGAAGGACTAAAAGACAGTTCAAGAATGGCTGTTGTTTTGCAAAATATTGCAGTAATATATGATTATCAGAAAGATTATAATAATGCTATGAAGTATTATATGCGTGAGCTGCATCTTTCAGAAAAAAGGAATACGGCAACTGCTCTTTCGTATTATAATCTTGGTGATTTTTATAATGCTCTCGGGCAGTATGACAATGCAATGAAATACTTTAAGAAGGCTATTAAAAAAGGAAATGACCCTGATATTGAATGCTTTGCTGTGTATAGTATAGGTACTATCTATGAAGCTGACAATGACCGCAAAGATGCTGCTGAATATTTTAAAAAAGCTGTTGCAATGGCTGACCTGATAAAAGGTAACATCAGAACAAAAGCTTACATCTACCTGCATTATGGGAATTTTCAAAGAGAGCTTAAACAATATAAAAGCAGTTTTAAATACCTTTCCGAAGGGCTCGCTCTTGCAAAGAAAATGAATGAAAAGAAATTATTAATGGATTATTATGAAAGGCTTGGAAATTATTACTCCGAGACAGGAAATTATAAAAAGGCATTTGACTGTCTGTTAAAGCATTCCGAAATACAGGATTCACTTTTTGTTGAAGAAAACAACAAAAACATGATAGAAATGGAAGCAAAATATGAAGCAGGTAAAAGAGAATCTGAAATTGCCCTTCTAACCAAGGATAAAATTATTAATCAGACTAACCTCCGTAAAGCTACTGTCATAAGGAACTATCTTATTGCCATTTCGATTCTTGTTATTATTTCTTCGTTATTGATTTATTTAATCAAAACAAAGTCAATCAGGCGCCTTAAAGAAAAACAAGCTATTATTAACGAACAGAACAGCAAACTGGAAGCTGCCAATAAAGCACTTGAAGACTCCAGAACGGAACTGGAAAAACTGAACCGGAATCTTGAAATTAAAGTAAACGAAGAAGTTACGAAACGTGAAATGCAGCAGGTTATGCTTATGCAGAAATCCAAGCTTGAATCTCTTGGTATTTTTTCTGCAGGCATTGCACATGAAATAAACCAGCCGCTTACAAGTATTTCGTTTACAGTGGAAAATATTATATATAAAAAAAATCTTGCAAAACTTACAGATGATTATCTTGGAAATAAGTTCAGGCTGATAAATGAAGATATATCGCGAATAACTTCAATTATTAACCATATCAGAACGTTTGCCCGCGAACAAAGCAACCTTACCTTTGAAAGGTTCAATCTTAATGAAGTTGTTTCAAACAGCCAGTTAATTGTAAGCACTCAACTGAAAAACAGAAATATTCAGGTAGTATTGAATGCTGATGAACATCCGGGTATCATTTTAGGGAATAAATACAGACTTGAACAGGTTCTTATAAATTTAATTATAAATGCACGTTATGCTGTTGAAAAGAAAGAAGCTCAGACTGATAATCCTGAATATGAAAAAATAATAAAAATAAAAACCTATAATGACAGCAGTTTTGCTATCCTTTCAGTCGAAGATAATGGAACTGGTATGAATAAAGAAATCAGAAATAAGATATTTGAACCTTTTTTCACTACCAAGGATCCACAAAACGGAACCGGGCTGGGCTTATCTATAGTTTACGGCATAGTTAAAGAACATAAAGGGGAAATAACTGTGGAATCTGTAGAAAATGAGTATACACGTTTCTTAATTAAAATACCTTTTATCAAACAGGAAATACATGAAACCGCTTAAAGTATTAGTACTTGACGATGATTTAAGGATAAGAGAAGAAATAGCTGAGTTTCTTATTGAAATGGACTACGATATTATTCAGGCAGACCGCCCTTCAAAGGCAGGCGAATTGCTTAACAGCTTCAATCCTGATCTAATGATTATTGATATAAATCTGCCGGAAAAAGACGGGCTCACTTACTTACAGGAAATTAAAGAATTTCATCCTGCTCTTGAAGTAATAGTAATTACCGGCTTTGCAGACGTGGATAAAGCAGTTAAAGCTTTGAGGCTGGGTGCAATTGATTTTCTGCATAAACCTCTTAAGCTTGTTGATTTGCAAAGTTCAATAATCAGGACTAAAAAGTTTGTTGAACTTTCCAAGGAAGTTAATACTGCACATAAAACAATAGATCTTTTTAATAATGACATTCAAAAAGCCACACAAATTAATTTTATAGGCAGTTCAGATACGACACAAAAAATAATAAAAGATATAATGCTGGTTGCACAGAGTTCTGATACCTCTGTACTTATAACCGGGGAAAGCGGAACAGGAAAAGAACTTGTTGCCCGTTCAATTCATCTTTTAAGTGAAAGGTCAAAGCAGCCATTTTTTGCAGTTAACTCTTCCGCTGTGCCTGACAGCCTGTTTGAAAGCGAGTTGTTTGGATATAAGAAAGGTGCATTTACAGGTGCCGCTGAATCCAAGCCAGGATGGTTTGAACTGGCAAATAACGGCACTTTGTTCCTGGATGAAATAAGCGAAATGAATCAACTTATGCAGGCAAAGATGTTAAGAGTTCTCGAAGATAAAAAAGTAAGAAGGCTCGGCTCCGGGAGCGAAATTGACCTGGATGTAAGAATAATTTCAGCATCCAATAAAAATTTTGATGATGTAATTAAACAGGATAAATTCAGAACTGACCTCTATTACAGACTGGCTGTTTTTATTATTAATCTTCCACCTCTGAGGGAAAGGAAAGAGGATATTCCTTTATTAATAGAGTTTTATACCAAACATTTTTCTGAGAAAATACGGAAAAACATTACCTCCATTGACAATAAGGTGTTTGAACAGCTTTCACATTATTATTTCCCCGGCAACATCCGTGAATTAAGAAATATAATTGAAAGAGGGATAATTCTTTGCACCAGCAACACACTGGATATGGATTGCTTTAATTTCATAAAACAAGGTATTGCACAGAAACCAAACAGTGAAGATTTTGGAAATTATGACCTGGATGAAAACGAAAAGAAGCTGATAATTTCCGCCCTTAAAAAAGCAGATAACAACAAGGCACAGGCAGCTAAATTATTAAACATCAGTTGGCAGTCTCTTGACAGGAGACTTACAAAGTTTAAACTTGATAGTTAAAACACTTCTTTCCAGTTTATATTTTTTATTTTATAACCATCTGACTGGTACAGAACCCCGCCTTCTGTATCAGTACGCCTGATAAAACTTCCACAGTTTTTTAGCCTGTCTAAAATAATTTGTGAGGGTAGTTTGAATTTATTTTTTATTCCTGCGCTAATAAGGCTTATTTCCGGATGTACTGCGTTAATAAATTCTTCTGATGATCCGGTCTTGCTCCCATGATGTGATACTTTTAATATATCTGCCTTAAGTTGACTGCCATATTCTTCAACGTAGTATTTTTCAGCTTTTTTACTCAAATCTCCGGTAAAGAGAAAGCTATTACCTTTGAACTGTATTTTAATTACTGCGCTTTTATCATTTGTTGAGAGCTTATTTTCATTCTCAAGCAATTCGGGACTTAGAAAAGATATTTTTACCCTGCCCACATTAAAACTTCTGTTGTAATAATGACTGAGAGGAATTTTTTCACTTTTAACAAATTGCTCAAATTTCAGATCAATTGCTTTAGTAGAATCAGGAAGCGGCTTATATACTTTAGCAATTCTCTCATTATGAATGAGCGAAACAAAGCCGCTGTAATGATCTGAATCCATGTGCGAAATAAACCCATAATCAATTTTGTCAATACCTGTAAAATCAAGCAGAGGAATTATCACTCTTTCGCCATTATCAAAATATTGTGTCGCTTCACCGGCATCAACAAGGGCAGTTTTACCATCAGGAAATCCAACTAAAAAAGCATCCCCCTGCCCCACATCAATCATATAAACACTCAGCCTGCCATGCGGGAATAATTCTTTATTATCAGCTCCTGTAAGGTATATTACAAGAATAACAGCCATAGTAATACAAGCTGCTTTCAGCCATAAGTATTTAATATGTTTTAACAGAATAAAAAGAATAAGAATAAACCCATAATATATTAGCAAATCCTGAAGTGTGAACTGCCTTATAATAAGAGAAGAGTATTTTAAATTGCCTGCATAATTAACAAACCAGTAAAGTATACTGGTACATAAATCATTTACACCTGAAATAAGATAAGCTACATGGGCAGAAAAAATATCAACAAATAAAGTAAAAAATGCTGCCGCAATCTGCACTCCGGCTAAAGGAATAACCACTATGTTTGCAAAAAGTGAACTTAAAGAGAGTTTGCTGAAGTATGTCATGGTAAATGGCAATGTCCCAATCTGGGCACTTAAAGAAACCAGAATAAATAATAAAAATTTCTTAAGCCATTTATTAAGTTTTTCATATGAGTTTATGTAGTTTTTAAATACCGGGTAAAATATTGCAATACTGAGCACAGCGGCATAAGATAACTGAAACCCGGTATTAAATAGATCAGATGGATTTATTACCAACACTATTAAAGCGGACAAAGCCAGCGAGTTAAATACATTTGAGCTTCGGTTGGTTAAGTAGGAAATAATTATGACTGCTGCCATAATAGTAGCCCGCACAACGGAAGGAGTGGCACCGGTTAGCAGCATATAAATTAAAAGGCCGGCCAAAATCAGAAAAGATTTCAGAACAGGGTTAAACCTGCCAAACAGGAATATAAAAATCAATGAAATATAAGCCACATGCAGCCCTGAAACTGCCAGTATATGCACCACCCCTGTATTAACAAAATTGTTTTTAGTATCATAATCAATATCGCTTCTGTCCGCCAGCACCAGTCCCCTAAGCAGGCCTGCCGTTTCCCTATTATGAAGAGCTTTAATCCTGTTATCAAGGTATTTTCTAACTGAAAATATTGCTGTATTAAATACATCAGCATGCCGCCGGGTTATTTTAAGACTGTCACTGCTGTATGCCGCTAGAATTCCGCTAATCCCTCTATCATTCAAATACTTATTATAATCAAACTCACCTGGATTTCTCCTGTCCCTTCCACGGGTATATGTACCGGATAATGAAATATAATACCCCGGATATATAACAGAATAAACAGAATCTCTCTTCCTTACTGATGGATCTTTTATTTTACATATAAGGTTTGCACTTCTTCTAAATACCTGCCCTGCAATTTGTATTGAATCAGTCCTGCACAAAAAGATAACTTCTTTGTCTCGAATCAGTTCAACATTAGTAATAGAACCAAATGCAGTAAATTCTTTTTGTTTAATTAACTTCTCCGGCAGTATATATTCCCTGTTTGAGTAATAACTTTGAGAAACACCTGTGCCAGCAGTAAAAGTAAGCGCATATAAAAGGATAGAATTAAAATAAGCAGGAAACAGAGATTTATTCTTAGTGAAGAAAATCCCAAATGCTGCAATTAAGGCTATAACAGCAGCAACGGTATATAACATTCCGGCATTGTTTAAATACCTGGCAGTAATTATACCCGATATGAATAAAACTACAAATTTAACTAAAGGATAATCCTTCATTGGATATATTTTGTTATTGTCCCCTTAATTTGCGCCAGGTCTTTTATTTCAGACGCAAATTCATCAGCAAATCTACCTGCCGATATTGTAAGAGCAGGATTTAATGTATGAGTTTTTACAGAAAGATCTTCAAAATTCCCATGATCTGAACATATTATTAAGGTAGTGTTTTTATGATCAATTTCAGTAAGTACCGTATACAAAAAATCGTCAAGATTTTTCATAGTTGAAATCATTTCGTCAATATTCCTGCCATGCCCGAAATGATCTGTAAGAAAAAATTCATATAAAGTAAAAATGTTTTGGGATGCAATTTTTAATAATCTTCTTGCTGCTGTTGCAGGTTTAATAACCGGCAGCTTATACCCCAGCCTTTTATTCCATCTTTCATTTGTAATTTCAGCAGTCAGAGCTTTTCCCCGCCTTACATCTGTTACCCTGTTAAGTCTTACATTGCTCAGGCGGCAGCTTAATGAAGTAACACTTAACCTCTGCTTCCCTGATTTCAGGTAATCAAAAAATATTTGAGGGTAAGCATTGGCAAAAGATACAGGTTTATTAAGATTCTGATAATACCCCAATATATTATGTTCTTTAATAACCGGCACAAGAGTAGAGTATGGATAAGGGCCGAAATGCTTGCCAACCATTTGCGGGGCATTAACGCCACAAAATATAGAGGTTTGCCCTGTACCGCTTTGCGGGAACCCTTCAACACCTAACCTTGCATCAGTCGGGAACAGATTATAACCATGTTTTGAAATAAACTGGTTATCTAATGTTGGAATTTCCCCAAATATTTCTGTGAAAGTTTTAAAACCATATTTAAAGAAAGGATTAAACTCATAATCCTTCCTGCCAATCCCGATACCGTCAATAAATATCATCAGGGCAGAGTTCATAAATACTTAAGTTTTAAAGATTAATCTTTCTTTATATAATTTTAGTTATACTACTTAAATTCCGAATAAGCTTTAAGAAGATTATTCTTTGTAGTTAATAAATCCTGTGAAATAACCTTAACTTCACCAAGAACCGGCATAAAGTTAGTGTCACCGTTCCAGCGCGGTACTACATGGAAATGGATATGTTCATGTATTCCGGCACCGCTGACTTTTCCAATATTAGCACCAACATTAAAGCCTTCCGGCCGCATTATTTCAGTAAGGGCTTTCTGGGCAATTTGCAGTTTAAGAAATATTTCATTGCTTTCTTCAGCAGTAATTGACCCAAAATCACTTGTATGACGGTATGGAACTACCATCAGGTGACCATTATTATAAGGATACAAATTCAATATAGTAAATGTATATTTACCTTTATCAATAAGCAGGTTTTCAGGATCATCTACATCCTCTTTAGGCGCTTCACAAAACACACAACCTGATTCTTTTTTATCTTTATTAAATGAATCAATATACAATGAACGCCATGGGGACCACATTTTTTCCATAATTCCTCAGTAAAAATAAACACAGGTTTCCCTTTCAGGAAACCTGTGCAAAATAAATTTTAATATTTGTCAAAGTAACAGGACTAATGCCCTTCTTCTTTTGACTTCCTATATTCTTCAGATATTTTTGATTCAACCTCTTTCGGCACTTCCTCATAGAAAGCAAACTGGCGTTTATGAACACCACGCCCCTGGGTAAGGCTGCGAAGCTGAGATGAATACTTATATAATTCAGCCAATGGTACATGAGCTTTAATAACCTGGAAATGACCATCAGAATCCATTCCCAGAATTTTGCCTCTGCGGCTGGAAATATCACCCATTACATCACCCATATATTCTTCAGGAACCTTAACCTCTATTATGTAAATCGGTTCAAGGAGGCATGGTTTGCATTCCATAAAACCTTTTTTGAAGCATTGGGATGCAGCAAGTTTAAATGACATTTCATCTGAATCGACAGCATGAAAGGTACCATCAAACAGTGTAACTTTAATATCAACAACCTGATTGCCGGAAAGCGGTCCTTTAATCATTGTATCCTGAACACCTTTTTCAACAGCCGGAATAAATCTTCCCGGAACAACGCCGCCTACAACAGCATCAACAAATTCAAATCCTTTTCCGCGCGGCAGTGGTTCCATTTTAAAGTGAACATGCCCATACTGGCCGCGGCCACCTGACTGTTTTTTATGCTTAAATTCAACATCATCAGCACGCCCTTTAATTGTTTCCCTGTAAGGAATACGCGGTTCTACAAGGTCAACATCAACACCATATCTTTCTTTTAACCTTTTTACAGCAAGAGCCAGCTGAAGTTCACCCTGGCCGGATATAATAGTCTGACTAAGTTCAGGATCAAATTTAACATTGAAAGAAGGATCTTCTTCATGAAGAGTATGAAGGCCGTTAGCAATTTTATCTTCATCACCCTTTGCTTTAGGCTGAATAGCTCCATGAATAACAGCATCAGGGAATTTGATAGGATTTACAACTACAGCAAGATTTCTTCCTGTTAAAGTATTGTTGGTGTGTGTATCTTTCAATTTTACAACAGCCCCAAGATCGCCTGCTAATAGTTTTGGTGCGTCCAGTCTGTTATGCCCGTTTAATATTGAAAGCTGGCTTAATCTTTCTGTTTTACCGTTTGACTGGTTTACAAGGTCAAGGCCCGGAGCCACAGTACCAGAATAAACCTTAAACAAAGAAAGTTCACCAACATGCTGTTCTGAAATTGTTTTAAAGATATACATAACAGGTTCGCCTTTTACATCAGGCTTAACAAGTACTTTATCGCCTTTTTCTTTAAATGCAGCTTCTTCCCCGCCTCTTTGCAGAGGTGATGGGAAATACCTGGCAGCAAAATCAAGGAAATTATTTATTCCAACACCTTTAAGCCCTGAAATAGCAAAAACAGGCGAAAGATTACGTTTAATAAGTGCCTGGGTAATGCCGGCATTGAGTTCATCTTCAGAAAGATTACCATTCTCAAAATAATTATTCATTAATTCTTCAGTAGTTTCTGCAACTTTTTCAATAAGTTCAGTCCTGTACTGTTCAGCTTTAGCCATTAAATCTGCAGGTATATCAGTTTCTGTCACCTTTTTAGAAGCAGCTTCACCATATTGATAAGCCTTCATTTTTAAAACGTCAATAACTGTATCAACAGCAGGCCCCTCATTAACCGGAAAAGTAATTACAATTGCACCTGAAGTAAGCCTGTCTTTTGCCTGTGCAACAGTATCTTCAAAACGGGAATGTTCATTATCAATTTTATTTATAATAATGGCAGACGGAAGACCGTATTCGTCAACAAAAATGCCTGTTGTTTCAGAACCAACCTCAACACCTTCGGCTGATTTTAAAAGCATAACTGCAGTATCGCAAACCCGCATGGAAGCTTTTACTTCACCTATAAAATCTGTATATCCAGGGGTATCAAGTATGTTGATTTTAGTATTATTCCATTCAAGATGAAGAAGAGATGTTGTAATTGAGATTTGTTTTTCTATTTCGGTTGGGTTATAATCTGAAATTGTATTGCCTTCTGAGATAGTACCGATACGGTTTATCTCTCCGGCAGCAAAAAGTAAGACTTCAGAGAGGGAAGTTTTCCCGCTTCCCCCATGACCAATAAGTGCAATGTTCCTGATTGCTTCTGCTCCATATTCTTTCAAGGGACTGCCTCCTTAGACTCAAAGGTGAGATTAATGAATTATTTAATAGTAAACATATTCTATTATACCATGCCTATATATCTTGAATTAATATATTTATCTGTTTTTATAGGCATTCCAGAATTTATTTATTCCGTTCACTATAGCAGAGAGGTTTTTTGTAACAGTGTCTACAGGTTCTTCAATACCATGCCTTATTTTTTCTTCCAGTAACAGAATTTTATCGGCTCTGTCACGGAAATCATCAACAATACTTTTGGTTGTATGTATCTGCCCCTTTGCCTGTTCGCTCAAATAATTTAACTTTTCTGTTAAATTGTTGGTTGATGCAATTAGAGGTTTTATCTGAAGAGATAGATCTTTTATATCCGCCTCAATTTCTTTGATGGATTTTGTGATACGCCCTAAAAAAACTGCAACAGCAATACATAGTACTGATGCAGAAATTAAAAGCAGGATATAAAAGATCGACTCTAAGTCCATAACTATTATGAGTTTTTAGTTTCTTTATATGCTTCAACACCAGCTTTAAAAGCTGTTTTTAACCTGTCGCTTTCAGAATTAACTGCCTGCTTCCCTTCACTAACAAAGTCAGAAGTTTTTGCTTTGGCATCATTAAAAATTCTTTCAGCATCCTGAAGGAGTTCGTCTGATTTTACACGTGCATCATTAATAAGCTTTTCAGATTTTTTCTTTCCTTCATTGATAAGGTTTTTTGCTTTATCTTTTGCTTCAGATAAGTATTTATCTGCTTCATCAAGATAATCATCTGCTTTGGATTTTATATCCTGCCTTAATTCTTTACCGCTTTTAGGAGCGTATAAAAGTGCCAGTAAAGCTCCAACTGCTCCACCAGCAAAAAATCCAACAAGCAAGCCTTTGCTTAATCCATTGTCCCGGGACATATCAACTCCTTTTATTTTATATGCTTTGAATATAACTACCGATTTTTGCAAAATCAAGGAATATGGTCAAATTCAAAGCCTTCTAATTGATGGATAATCAATATTTTCAAAGATATAATAAAGATTATAAATATTAAATACCAAAACAATATAAAACCACTGCGATTTACATATTTTTTATTATTTCAGCTGCAAATCTGGAAGTACTTACTTGTTTAGCTCCTTTCATTTGACGTGCAAAATCATAAGTAACCACCTTTGATTTTATAGTTTTCTTCAGGGCATTTTCAATAAGCTTTCCTACCTTATTCCAGCCAATGTATTCAAACATCATTACACCAGACAGAATTACAGAACCCGGGTTTACTTTATCAAGCCCGGCATACTTTGGAGCTGTACCATGTGTTGCTTCAAAAATAGCAGTGGTGTAACTTATATTAGCGCCCGGAGCTATACCAAGTCCACCCACCTGTGCAGCAGCAGCATCTGAAAGATAGTCGCCATTAAGATTAGGTGTTGCTACTACATCATATTCTGAAGGACGAAGCAGCATTTGCTGAAACATACTGTCAGCAATTCTGTCTTTTATAAGAATTTTTCCTTCCGGCATTTTTCCCTTGAATGACTTATAGAGTTCGTCTTCAGTAACAATGAAATCCCGGAATTCTTCTTTTGCAATTTCATAGCCCCATTCTTTAAATGCACCTTCAGTAAACTTCATTATATTACCTTTATGTACAAGGGTCACACTTTTTCTATTATTTGCAATTGCATATTCAATAGCTTTTTTTACAAGCCGTTTTGATCCAAAAGAACTTATAGGTTTTATGCCAACACCAGAATCTTTTCGAATATTCTTATCGTATTTTTTATTAATATATTTTATTAAGTCAGATACTTCTTTGGTACCTGATTTAAACTCAATACCTGAATAAACATCTTCGGTATTTTCCCTGAATAACACTATATTCACATCCTGCGGGCGTTTCATTGGGCTTGGTACACCGGTATAATACTTTACAGGACGAACGCAGGCATACAAATCAAGAAGCTGGCGCAGTGCAACATTCAGGCTCCTGATACCACCGCCAATAGGAGTAGTAAGCGGGCCTTTTATGGCAACATTATATTCCCGGATTGCTTCAACTGTTTCATCCGGCAGCCATTTGTTTTTGCCATATACAGATAATGCTTTTTCACCGGCATAAATCTCCATCCAGGCAATTTCCTTCTTCCCATTAAATGCTTTCTTAACAGCTGCATCAAAAACCTTTTTAGAAGCTTTCCATATATCGGGACCTGTTCCGTCTCCTTCAATAAAAGCAATAATTGGTTTATCAGGAACTACAAGTTTTCCTTCACTAACTGTAATTTTCTCGCCATTTGCAGGTATTACGATTTTCTTAAATTTTGCCATGCTATTCTCCTGTTTTTATACAGTTCCGGGATTGTCTGCAGTTTTGCCATTTTCAGGCACAACAATTTTTCCAAAACGGTTTTGATAAATACTTACACTTATTATTCCAACCAGTACAGCAAACCATAAAGTTACAACTCTTATTATAAAAGTTGAGGCAACTGCCATATCTTTATGAAAGCCTTTCTGTACCAGCAGCAGGGTTAATGAGCCTTCTGTAACGCCAAGCCCACCCGGCAGCATTGATACTGCACCTATAATTGAAGCAAAGGCGTAACTGAATGATGCCCATAACATACTAACATTAATATTAAAATTAATCAGAATTAAATAATATCCAAAACATTCAAAAAACCAGGAAAATAAACTCAACAGGCACATATTGATAAGTGGTACCGGCCTTAACATCTGGTATGAACTTTCATACAGGTTATGTATTGCATGGATATATTTAGAAAGAAATTTAATCTTTTCAAAACGCGTAATAAAAAACAGAGCTATTTTTCTGTTCATTATTACAAAAACCAGCAAACAAAATAATATGCTTATTATCGCAGCTGCAATCCTGCCATAATTATATATATAAGCTCCAACAACTGCAATGATAATAAGTGACATTGAATCAGTCATACGTTCTGCAAAAACAATTGGAGCGCTTTTACTAATTGAAGTTCCGTTTATTTGTTTAACCAGGTAAGATTTTAACACTTCGCCAAATTTGCCGGGTGTAACACTCATAATAAGCCCGGACATAAAAATCGAAAGAGAATCTATTTTTTTTACCGGAATTTTTAATATTCCAAGGTAATAATCCCATTTAAGGAATCTTACAAAGTAGTTACACAAAGATAACAACAACAGAAAAGGTAAAAGAAGCCAGTTAAACTTTGAAAATGCTGCCGCTACTTCTTTAAAATCCGCATATATTGTAAAAGCCAGATATAATAAACCTGCAATTGCAATGGAGATAAGAATTTTCTTTTTGATTTTTTCAAGCACTTCAGATAATCCTCAAGAGTGAATTGTATATTTTTGCCAATGGAAGTCCTACTACATTATAATAGCAGCCATTAATTTTTTTCACAAATACAGCTCCAAAATCATCCTGTATTCCGTAAGCCCCGGCTTTATCCATAGGGCTGCCTGTTTCGATGTAGTCCTTTATTTCTGCTGTTTCTAGTTTTCTGAAAGTTACAGCAGTTTTTTCATAGTCATTTATTAATTTGCCGTTTAGGGAATTGTATACCGAAAAACCGGTGTAAACATAATGTGTTTTACCACTTAGCATTTTGAGGATTCTGAAAGCATCTTTTTTATTTTTCGGTTTACCTATTATCTTATCATTAAGTACAACAACTGTATCAGCTGTAATAATAATCCCCTTCTTTATTTGTTCCCTGGTCTTGTTAAGCTTTTCCAGAGATAACCTTTTTACATTCTGTAACGGAGTTTCACTTTTAACAATCTTCTCATCAATATCGGAAGAAGTAACTTTGAATTTCAGATTAAGCTGTGTTAATAGTTTTTTACGTCTTGGCGATTTAGAACCAAGATATATTGGTATTTTTGTATCAATCATATAACAGAAAATAGTAAAGTTTAATGTAAATTTATTTTTTCACATGTATCAGTTCAGTGCCGGGGAAATAATGACGAAGTATTTCATCAAACTTCTTCCCTTTTCTTGACATAGCAATAGCCCCCCACTGGCATAGACCAACACCGTGCCCGTTTCCCCTTCCGGTTATTGTAACCCCTCCATTATTATATTCAATATCAAACATAGTACTTCTTAAAATGCCCTTGTCATCAGTTGTCCTAATAATACTTCTGATCTGGTTTCCATATATACTTACAGGAATTTCAATATCAGAATTTTTTATAAAACTTATTTTCAACTCATTAACTCTTCCTGACTCAAACCGGCTTATTACTTCAATTGACTTTAATGAATAATCACCGGGATTTAATAAACCATTTTTCTTAAAGCGGTTAATAAATTCCTGTTCAGTATATTTTTCTTCCCATTCGAACTTTGGTGTTATACTGCAGTACGGTTCATCACCATCTTTAACAGAAACAAGATATGGCGTATTTTTTGCGCTAACAAAAACGTTTTTACCTTCTTCAGTATACCCGCCGCATGAGGCTGAATAAAATACAACTGCCGGAGAACCCTTATACCCTAAGATCAATCCCCTTGTAGCTTCAATAGCTTTATTGGTAATTTCTTTTTCACTTTCAGCTCCTCCATACACCTGGTCTCTTACATCGATATATAAATCAAAATCTTTCTTCTTTTCATTCAGTTTCATTACAGCATAAGTCCGGGCACAAACAGCCTGAGCTTTTAATGCTTCAAAATTTTCATTTCCTTTACCGGCAGGCATTTCCGCAGGCAAAACACCTTTTAAATAATCTTCAAGCGAAACAACATTTACAACTTTTTTATTTGAATTAACTACAATAGCGCCTCTATACTTCTTACCGTTAAATTCAAAAGTATTATTATCATCCACTGACATAAACCTGAATTCGGGAGCACTGAACATTTGCCCGCCTATATTCATTTGCAGGGCGGAGCCGGCAGATGCAATTTCTATCCTGTTTCCTTTATTAACATAAGCCAGTGCTTTTTGATCGGATAGTACTTTCATTGAAGATGAAACTAAAAACGAAAAATCATTACTACCATCATCCATAAGAATTCTTACCGGAACAGATTCATAACTTTCTGTTTCAGGCTTTGAAGATTTTTCTTTCTCTTCACTTGCAAATTTAGCAGGAGCACATGATGAAAGAATAACCGGAATAATATAAAGGCAAAAAAACATTAATAGCTTTTTTAAGGCTTTTATTTGTTTTTTATTGTGAATTTTTTTCTCAGGTAAGTAATTGAAGGAGGTCTTGTTCATTAATAAATCATCTGAACATAGCTTTTATACTGCCCCAGGTTCTTTTAACCCCAGAAATATTCTGTGAAACAGAAATTGTTTTGGAATAAGAAACCTCGCTGGCAACAATTTTCAATCTGTATTTGAATATCAGGTCAGTAGCTTTATATGCAGATTTATCTGTATAAGAATAAAATGAATTGCTTCCCTGTGGTTTTACAGTGGCAATTTCTGTGAAATTATCGTATGAAATTTGGCTTCTTTCTATAATAAAACTTCTTACACCAGATTCTTCACCGGTTTTCCATTCAAGCTTAATGTCATCACCATCACTGCTGGCGCTAAATTGTTCCAGATAAGCACCTGCAAAAACAGCAGCAGCAAACATGAAAACTGATATTATAGTTATAAGCTTTATTTTCATAGTCTAAAATATATCTTTCCGGTATAATAATGTCAAGGATTTTCTTTTACCAAATAATAATTAAATATAGTATTAATGCATGATATAATTTGATAAAATACTAATGTTTTATCTTCCGCATTTATTGTGATTTAACCATTATACTAAGTTCCATTTACCTTTTCTAAATCGGTTCCAGATGATAAAAGAATACGTTATTATATAAACGGGAAGTCCAAGCCATGCCCAGGTAAGTCCTAAGCCAAGATAAACACCAAAATAATATGCCAGGGGGACGAAAACCAGCAGATTTGTTAAGGACTCTGCAAGCATGACAAACATAGTCTCCCCGGCCGATTGCAAACCATTTGCAAGAACAACTCCAACAGCATAAAATATCTGCGCAAAACCAGCAATACGCAGTGCAGGGATGGCACTTTGAATTATTGAATTATCAGTTGTAATAATCAATAAAACATATTGTGGGATTGATATAAATAAAATCCCAAGAAATAGTGTATAATAGGTAGCAATTTTAGCAGTTTCATAACCATATATTTTTGCCAGTTGCAGTTTACCGGAACCAAGATTATTACCTACAAGCGTCTGTGCTGCTATTCCGAAACCAAAACAAGGTAAAATTGACATAAATAAAGAACTAACTACTGCCTGTGAAGCTGCCTGTTCTTTTGTTCCAATTAACCCTGTAATAGCCATAAATGAAAGAAAGCCGATGAGAATAAAAATATTCTGAAATGACACGGGCAAGGCAAGTCGATATAAGTTTTTAATTATAGAGAAATCGAAATTGAGATTCCTGAATACCCTGTACTGCGAACGATATTTGGGAAGAAGTGTAACAGTCAGATAAAATATAAAATCAAATGATGTAGCAAGGCTGGAGCCTAAAGCTGCTCCTGCAAGCCCCATTCGCGGAAAACCAAGGTTACCGTAAATTAGTAAAGCATTAAAGAAGATATTCAGAACATTTGTAATAATGCCTGAAAACATAAAAACTTTGGTTTTATTTATTCCGAAGAAGAACCCCCTGAAAGAGACAGAAATCAGGAAAAATGGCAGGCCAAGTAATCTATAAAAGATATATTCTCCGGTATAATAACCCACTTTTGGATCGGCAGAAAAAAAATGAGCTACAGGCCTGGCAGCAAATACTCCAGTAGAAACAACCAGTATCCCTACAACTATTGCAATATAGATGGAATTAACCAATATCTGGCTGCATCCATTAAAATCATTTTTACCGAACCGGCGTGCTGTCAGAACATGAGTGCCCGTAGCCAAACTTGAAAAAAAACTAATTACAGCCCAGGTTGCCATAACACCCAGACCCATTGCAGCGAGCGCATATTTTGCGTCATCCAGTCTGCCCACCATTGCAGCATCAACCAGTGACACTACCATTTGAGTAGACAGTCCGGCAATAGCCGGGAGAGAAAGATGCAAAATCTTTTTATAATATTTATTTACGGGTAAAAAATTCATCAAACTTTAAAATATGAAAAGTTAGTTAACAATTAAAAATAAACATTCCTTGTTTTGCCCTTATTTTGAATAAATAATTGTTAAATTTTTATAAATAATATTTAGTATTGCAAGGATGCAGAAAACCTGCCCGGTGTATTTGCTTAAACCTAAGATGCTATAACCCAAAAATAAAAAAGCCCTGTAAAGAATACTTCACAAGGCTTTTTGTGGAGCTAAGGAGGATCGAACTCCTGACCTCTTGAATGCCATTCAAGCGCTCTCCCAGCTGAGCTATAGCCCCATTATTATACCACAAAAATAGAAAGAAAAACTAATTGTTCAAACAGTTTGTAAGGGAAATCAGATTACATTGTTTACTTAAGAATGTTTTGATATTTTTATGATATGAAACAGACATATTTTTATTTACTTGTATTGATAGCTGCGGGGCTGGTTATTTATGCCGGATGCGATTCAACAACTGTCGAATCTATTGACAGTAAAACAATCCCATCATCAAACGTTAGTTACTTAAATCACATTCAGCCTGTATTTAATATCAAATGTGCTGTTGAAGGATGCCATGACGTTGAAAACCGCGCCGGAGGGCTTGCACTGACAACATGGTCTGCAACAACTGATGACCAGACAATAGTTTTTCCCGGTGATCCAACAACAAGCAGATTAGTCTGGGTTATTGATGCAAACTATGGAAGCACTACTCCAATGCCTCCAATAAATTCAGGGATACCTACTTTAACTATTAACCAGATCGAAGGAATTAAAACCTGGATAAAAGAAGGTGCAAAAAACAATTAAAAGGCCACAGTATTAAACCATGGCCTTTCAATATCACATCCATTTCATTTCTTTATACCAATTACAGGTCCTTTTTACCCCCTCTTCAATCGATATTTGCTGCCTGTAGCCTAAATCTTTTATTGCTTTTGATGTATCACATGTCCATGCATGTTGGACAAGATCTCTTGCTTTCTCAAGATTTAATGTAGCTGGCTTTGAACTAAACATTGAAAAAAACTGTGCAATAGCAGCAATAACATATACAACAAAGTGAGGTACTTTTACTTTAAAAGGTTTTTTATTAAGTACTTTTGCTGTGGCAGCTCCTACTTCATCCCATGTATAATACTTTTCAGAACTGATAAAGTAAGTTTGACCGGCAGCTTTTTCGTTTGTTGCAGCCAGATAAAATCCTCTGACCAGGTCACATACATGAATCAGGCTAACCTGTTTTTTATCAAGGCCCACAGATGTCATAAGGCCTTTATTAAAGGTTTGAAAGAAAATGAAAATTTCAGTATCCCTTTCGCCATAAACTGCCGGAGCACGGCATATAGTGATGGGCAATTTATCCATAAAAGTTCTGGCCAATTCTTCTTCAGCCAGTTTACTTCTGCCATAAGTAGTAATTGGATGGCAGCTATTTTCTTCAGTAATATGTTTTCCATTCAGAGATGGCCCGCAGGCTGTTTGACTGCTGACTATCAGAAACCGTTTTAGTGAATCTTTAAATTCAACAGCAGTCTCCAGAAGTACTTTCGTAGTTTCAACATTACCTTTGAAATAACCTTCCGGTTCTTTTGATTTAACAACCCCGGCTACATGATATATATAATCAGCACCGGAAAAAACTTTCCTTAATTCATCTTTATTTGTTAAACCACAATCATAGTTTTCTATGTTCTTGTCTTTGAGCCATTTCAGGTTACTGGTTTTGCGGGTAATACACCTGACTGTATAACCTTCAGTAAGAAGTAAATCCACCAGGTGGCTGCCAACAAAACCGTTAGCGCCGGTTACAACAGCTATCTTCTTGTTATTCATAATGTTATTCTTTTGATTTTAAGAATATTATTGATAATTTTCAGCCCAAAATTTAACAAAATAATTCCATTAAATATCGATTAATTCAAAACCTACACATTATTTTTTCCAGGAGGATGTTTGGATTTATTTACTAAGTGCTTTGAGTTTACCAGAGCCGATGATTTAAAAGCGTCGGGTTTATACCCGTATTTCAGACCCATTGAGGAGAACGAAGGCCCGGTCGTAATGATTGAGGGCAAAAGAAAAATAATGGCCGGTTCAAATAATTATTTAGGATTAACAGCCCATCCAAAAGTCAGAGAAGCAGCTATAAAAGCCGTTGAGAAATATGGAACAGGCTGTTCAGGTTCAAGATATTTAACCGGAACAATTGATTTGCACGTTGAACTTGAAGAAAGACTTGCTAAATTCTTTAACACTGAAGCGGTGTTATTATTTAGTACAGGATACATGACAGCTCAGGGTATAATTCCAACCCTTGTACAACGTGGTGATTATGTAGTATCAGATAAAGATAACCATGCCTGTATTGTTGTTGCAAATTTAATGGCAAAAGGCAGTACCGCCGAGTTTGTCAGGTATAAACACAATGACATGGATGACCTGGAAAGAGTAATAAGCAAGTTACCTATTGATGCTGGCAAACTTGTTGTAAGTGATGGTGTTTTTAGCACCGGCGGTGAAATTGTTGATCTTGTCAGACTGAATGAAATTGCTAAAAAGTATAATGGAAGAATACTTATTGATGATGCCCATTCTGTAGGTGTAATTGGAAAAGGCGGCAGAGGAACTGCCAGTGAATTTGGCCTTGAAGGACAAATTGATATGACAATGGGCACCTTCAGCAAAACTTTTGCTTCTTTGGGCGGTTTTGTTTCAGGACAGGCAAAGGTTATTAATTATATTAAACATCACTCTCCGGCATTAATATTTGCTGCCTCTCCTACTCCTTCTTCAGTTGCCGCTGCTCTTGCAGCTCTTGATATTCTTGAAGCTGAACCTGAGAGAGTTACAAGGCTTGTAAGAAATGCTCAGAAAATGAGGGACTCACTTAAAGCAGCAGGTTTTACAGTTCTGGATGGCAGAACTGCTATTGTACCGGTAATTGTGGGTAATGATGAAGTTGCTTTTAAAATGTGGCGCATGCTATATGATGCCGGAGTTTTTGTAAATGTATTTATTTCTCCGGGTGTTCCACAAGGCAGACAAATGATGCGCACAAGCTATATGGCTACTCATGAAGATGAACATCTTGATGAAATTCTGCACATTTTTACAGATACCGGAAAAAAATTAGGGCTAATATAAACCAACTATCCCCTCTTGAAGTAGAGGGGATTTTTTTTGATAGTATTTTATCATATCCGTTTTAAAGGATAATTTATGAGTTCAATTACAATCTCTGTTGTTAGTACAAAGTCAGACCTGATGAAGTTTATAAAACTTCCATGGAAAATTTATAAACGTGATGAACATTGGGTTCCTCCACTTATCATGGATAGGAAAAAAATTCTGGATAAAGAAAAAAATCCATTTTTTAAGCATGCAGATATGGAATTATTTCTTGCATGGAAAGATAACCAGGTAGTCGGAAGAATAGCTGCTATAAAAAATGATATTCACAACCGGCAGCATAATGATAAAGTTGGCTTCTTTGGTTTTTTTGAGTGCATTGATAATCAGGAGACAGCAGACAAACTTTTTGATACTGCAAAGGAATGGCTGAAAGCTAAAGGATTTGACACAATGAGAGGGCCAACCAACCCTTCAACAAATGACGAATGGGGAATGCTTCTGGAAGGCTTTAACGATGCCCCCAGAATACTTATGCCTTATAATCCTCCATATTACCTTAAGCTATGCAATAATTATGGTTTTCAAAAGGCTATGGATCTTTATGCCTGGAAACTTGAAAGCCCTAAAGTATTAGCTTCTGAAAAGTTAAAAAGAGTTCAGGAACTGGCAAAAAAGAGATCCGGAATAAAAATATCTGAGTTAAACGTTAAAGAATTTGATAAAGAGATAGCAAAAGTAAAATATGTTTATAATAAAGCATGGGAACCAAATTGGGGCTTTATTCCAATGTCCGATGAAGAACTTGATGTAATGGCTGCCGACTTAAAACAGATTGTGGAGCCATCTTTAGTACTTTGGGGTGAAATAGAAGATAAACTTGTTGGCTTTGCATTAGTATTGCCTGACTACAATACTGTTTTTAAAGAAATGAATGGAAGATTGTTTCCTTTTGGCTTTTTAAAGATGTTCACTAAGAAAAAAGATATTAAATGGTGCAGAGTAATTACACTTGGCTTAATACCTGAATTCCAAAAAAGAGGCCTGGATTCTGTTTTTTATTGGGAAATAGTTAACCGTGCACATAAGCTTGGGTATGACTTTGGAGAAGCAAGCTGGGTATTGGAAACAAATGATATGATGAACAGAGGTGCTGAGGTAATGGGCGGCGAATTATATAAAAAGTACAGAGCATTTGAGATTGCTATTTAGAAAAAAAGAGGCTGTCTTTTCGGACAGCCTCTTTTAATTTCAATTAAAGTGCAGCATCATACTTTGCTGTATGTCCCGGATCAATTTTTTTCAGTTTTTCAAAAATACTTTTATCAGGATAATCTTTCATACATTCAATAAGTTCTCCGTGTTTTGCATCAAAAAATACTTTTATCAGAACACCACCTACAATACCTCTTTTCCTCATATCATCCAGTGAATTTACAAAATGAACCAGGTAAGCCCTCCCATCATCCTGCTTTTGACCAAAAACATCAATACCATAGTAATAGTCATAATAAGCTGTTCTGAACTGGCCATATTTATCATTCATAAAATCATCAACAAGCCCTCTTCTGCTGTAAGAGTTGCTGTTTTTATCCCAACCGTTTGAGTATGAACTTCTTGCAGCAAGATTAACAATGTCGGATGCCTTTGTGATAAAAGGTGTGCCGCCTGATTCTTCCCAGGATTCCATATAGAAACCAATTATAATATATGCATAATAGTCCAGAAAACCTGTAATAGGATCATAAGTTCCTGAGTTATGATAGAATGACTGTCCCCTTTCATAGGCAAAAGTCCATGCATTATCATTTATACTTAAAAGCAGGGTCTTCCTAATGCTTTTATAGATGGGCCTTTGGGCTGACACCACAACTTGTGCAGTATAATTTCCCCCGCCGCCGGCAGAAAAAAAGATGCTCATATTACAATCTATTTTATCATACTGCCATCCATCAGTAAATGAGGTTGTGTTTATATATGATTCAATATCAGAAGCAAAATCCCTTAAGAGATCTCTTGTTTCAACTGTAAGGCTTTCATAATTAACTGTAACTTTACAGTTAAGTTCCTGCGGAAAAACCATTGCCGAAAGTAACAGGACGAAAGCTATCATTTTTGCCATTTTTCAGCCCATTAGATTAATTTATATAAACTAAATATATACATTTCTCATAAGCAGTTCAAAAAGAAGAACTTAGAAAAAGTTTTAATGAGCAAATATTAGGAATTATAGTTTACCAGACAATATAAAAATTGGTGACAATGTTCTGAATCATTAAAAACAAAACATAAGTATATGCTATGCAGCTATTATGAAATAGCACTGCAGCATAATCATTTATAGATAAATCGATTTTGGATTGATATTTCCGGGTGTATTTTTGAGTGAAACGACATGATACATATCTATTGAAAAATTATTTGTAACTTCAGCTTTACCATGATATTCACAATCAAAAGAATCTTTAATTAGTCCGTAGGTTACGGAAGTAATATTAATCCTGCCAGGCTGGCTGTAACGTTCCATTCTGCTTGCAATATTAACAGTATCTCCCCATACATCATAAGTAAACTTATGATTTCCAACTACTCCTGCAATAACATTGCCGGAATGAATTCCTGCTCTCATAATCCATTTATATTGAGATTTCTTATTTCGCTCCTTTATATACTCCTGCATTTGTATAGCTGCCATTACTACTTTCAAAGCGTGGTCATCACATTTTATAAGTAAACCACCTGCAGCCATATAGGAATCCCCAATAGTTTTCAACTTTTCAAGATTAAATTCTTCAGTAATTGTATCAAAATTTTTAAAAATATCATTTAGCTCATCAATCAGCTTTTCAGGCGGCATTTGGGAAGATAAATTCATAAAGCCCTGGAAATCTGTAAATAATAAAGTTACCATTTCATATTCTCTTGGCTCTATTATCCCCTTTTCATGTAATTCACTTATAATATCAGCAGGCAATACTTTACTTAAAAGCTTATGAGACTTTACACTTTCTTCTTCAAGATCCCTGGTTCTTTGTTTTAATTTCAAATTAACCTGATGCTTGTATATAGCTGTTTCAATTGATGTATACAAAGATTTCTCATCAAAAGGTTTTGTGATGTACCCAAATGGTTCAGTTACTTTAGCACGGTTTAGTGTTTCTCCATCAGCAAGAGCAGTTAAGAAAATGAATGGAATATCTGAATGGTCTTTAATCTTTTCAGCTACTTCAATTCCTGATATACTGCCCTTAAGCATAATATCAAGCAAAACAAGATCTGGCTTTAATTGCAGTATGAGATGCAAAGCATCTGTCCCATTTCCCGAAGAACCAATTACATTATATCCAAGCTTTTCCAGAGTATGAGATATATCCTTTGCAATTATAAATTCATCTTCAACAATAAAAACATTTATCTTTTGATCCATAAGGATTTATTCTTCCAAAACAGACGTATTTTACCTTTTGAGTAGGTATGAATAAATATAATAATTGGCATAATCGGGTAAACGGAATATAATCTCTCACAGGATAAAAACAAAATATCTGTTAAATCAAAACCTTAATCCCGAATTTACTGTTTGTTAACAGGAACCGTTCTTTTTACCTGTGATTAATCTTATACCATGTTTTAAAGTTATATAATACCAAGACCACTCAACCATTACTTTTACCCTGTTTCTAAAACCAATCAGAAACATAACATGAACGAAAGACCATGTTAACCATGCAAAAAGCCCGGATAGTTTAAACCCTCCTACAAAGGCAACTGCTTTTGCACGCCCAACTGTAGCCATAATCCCTTTATCTTTATACCTGAAGGACTTTCTTTTTTCGGCGGATATCCCGCTGCGAATAATTTCTGCCGCATATCGGCCTTCCTGCATAGCAACCTGCGCAACAGCAGGCAGAAAATTTCCTTTATCGTCTTTGAGAGCAGCAGCATCCCCAAGCACAAATATATTTGAATGTCCAGGAATAGTTAAATCTTTATTTACCAACACCCTTCCAACTTTATCTGTTTCAACGCCAAGAGTTTTTAATAATGGCGATGCTGAATTTCCGGCAGCCCAAATAACATTTACAGAATCAATGAATTCATCTTTAGTCTGGATTCCATCAGCAGTAACATCAGTAACCATAGTATTTACCTTAACAGTAACCCCCATCGACTCCAGTTCTTCCTTTGCTTTTCGCGATAATTCTTCGGGAAATGCCATTAATAACCTTGGCGAAGCTTCAACCAAATAGACCCGGGTTTTTGAGGCATCGATATTTCTGAAATCATTCATCCACGTTTTTTTAGCTATTTCAGCTATTGCACCAGCCAGTTCTACCCCTGTGGGGCCGCCGCCAACAATGATATAAGTTAAGTACTTTTGATAATTATCAGGGTTGCTTTTTTCTGCTTCTTCCAACGAACTAAGAATTTTTTCTCTTATATAAATTGCATCCTGTATTGTTTTTAATCCCGGGGCATATTGTTCCCAATGGTCTTTACCAAAATAGGAATGCCTTGCACCTGTGGCTACAATCAGATAATCAAAAGGAATTTCGGTATCTTTTAAATGGACCAGTTTATTCAGCTTGTCAATGTTTTCAACTTCTCCCATTATCACATTTATGTTCTTTTCACCACTAAACACACCTCTTACAGGAACTGCAATATCTCCCGGTGACAAAGCAGCTGTAGCTACCTGATAGAGTAAAGGTTGAAATAAATGATGGTTTGTTTTATCAATTATTGTTATTTCGTAAGATGTATCTTTTAATTCTTTAGCAGCAAGCAAACCGGCAAAACCAGCACCAACAATTACAACTTTCTTGTTTTCCATATATCTTATTTATTATGAGTAAAAAAGCAATTTAAATAAATAATTAGTAATCATAAATTAAATAGTGCCTTAAAGTATATTTTTCAGTAAATTTTTGATTAATAATGCCGATTATAAATAAGAATAAAAGATTAAATAATTTAATTGTTTTTAGCAGAAACAAATTTGAATGCGAAATTGGAATCCGGATTATTGAGGGCAGACAGGTATGATATGTTGTCCGGATTTTCAGAAATCATTGAAAAACAAGCTATTTTCTTTTTTAATACCTAAATTCATATATTTTAGATATTAAAAAAATATATATTTGTAACTAATTAATACAAAGTAACTACTTAGTACTTCCGAAAATAGGGATTAAATGCAAAGCTCAAAAATAGATTCTCTATCCAAATATAATGATTTGGTAATATCTGCGCTGAAAGCTTCCCCTGAGTTTCCTGATGCAATTTGTGAATATCTGGTAAATGAATTTGAATTTCAGGCTTCAGTCTTTTTTAAAGTGATAGAAGGAGCTTCTTTTAATGTAATAGGGAAATCGGCTTCTGCAAAAAAATCCTTTTTGAAAAATACCCCGGTTACATGTACAGTTTGTAATGGCCTTCAAAACCTGTCATCGCCCATTGTTTTTAATGTTCAGGCTGACTGCCAGATTCAATGCAGCGAATTTGTTGTATATGAAGGATGCCTTCACATTAAGACTGGAAGTGAACGAATAGTTATTAAAGTTTCAAGGAAGACTCCATTTTCGAAAACCGATAAGGATAACCTTGAGGTTATTGGCGAAGTTATTAAGAACCTATATAATATCTGGGCAGGAAACAAAGGTTCTGTTAACAAAACGTTAAGTGAAATAGTTGCCTCAATTGGGCATGAACTTCGTACCCCGACAAACAGTATTATGGGTTTTGCTTCGCTTTTGAATGAAGATAACCTGACACCATCCCAGACGGAATATGTATCTACATTAAAAGAAAATGCATTTAATCTTTTGTCACTTATAAACGACTTAATTGATCTGGCAAAAGCTGATTCAGGAGCGGCAAAAGAAACTATCTCCTCTATCGATATAAAAACAACAATTGAAGACATAATAAAAATTTTTAATGATAAAGTTGATAAATCACTGATAGAATTTGTTGTAGAAGTAGATAGTAATATCCCGTCCACAGTAAAACTTGATGCGCAAAAGCTCAGATATATTTTAATAAATATTTTCACCCATTCGCTGCGCCTTACAGAAAGAGGAAGAATTTCCATTAGTGTTTCACAGAATATTCCCGGGAAATTGAATTTCAAGATTTCAGATACCAGTGCTGGTTTATCATCAACTAAATTGAAAGATCTGTTTGTTCCTTTTTCAGTTTCTGATATGGGAAATCCCAGGCTGGGAAGTTCAACAGGATTAGGGCTTCATCTTACTAAAAGATATATTGAATTATTAAAAGGAAATATTGATGTAACAAGTACAATTGGGAAAGGTACAACATATAATTTCACAATTGGAGTTGAAGATTCAAGTTCTCTTGAAGCACAGTTAAGCGCTCTTCCAAAACCCGGGAAAAAGAATAATGTACTTGTTGTTGAAGATGATTATGCAACATCCAAGCTTTTAAGTAATTACCTGAACAAATGGGGTTATGAACCTACAATAGTTAATTCTGCTGATCAGGCACTTAAAGCTATTGACAAAGAAATTTTCCTTGCTGTATTAATGGATATTGTGCTTCCTGATTCAAATGGATTTGAACTGCTTAAACTTATTAGAGAACACAGGAATGCCAGGAATACACCGGTTATTGTTTGTTCTGTTGAAGCTGAACAACAAAAAGCATTTTTAATGGGCGCTGTAGAATACTTTGTTAAGCCTATTAAGTATAAATTCCTGGTGGAAGTGCTTACAAGCTATCGTTTAAAGAAAGATTCAAATATTCTTATTGTTGATGATGACCTGCCTACACTTACATTGATAAAAGAAGCTGTTGAACAGGCTGGTTATAACGCTGTAGCAGAAAATCATTCTGTAAAAGTCAGCAATATGATTGAAAATATGAACCTGGACCTTGCAATTATTGACCTTGACATGCCTGAAGTTAACGGGTTTGAACTTATTAAGCAGATTAAATCCAAACCAAATTTTGCCAGGCTGCCTATAATTATTTACACGGGGAAAGAAAACTATCAGGAAGAACTGAAAAAAATTGATGGGTTGTTTACTGATCTCCTTGAGAAGAACAGTACAAATATTGAGGATTTATCTGATACTATTACTCAGATGATCAACAGGTATGATGTGCCTACTGTTCCTGATAAGATTTTAACACCTAAAGATGCAATTAAAATATTGTTGGTTGAAGATTATAAACATTCTCAAATAATAGTAACAAGATTATTAAAGAAGAACAATTTTGAGTCCATTGTTGTTGTTGAAAATGGCGCTGAAGCCGTTGACCAGGTAAAGAAGCAGAAATTTGACCTTATACTTATGGACATGCAGATGCCTGTTATGAACGGTTTTGAAGCGACTGAAAAGATAAGACAAATACCGGAATATAAGGAAACCCCTATTATAGCACTTACTGCTTTTGCAATGAAGGGTGACCGCGAAAAGTGTCTTGAAGCAGGGGCAACAGATTATATTCCAAAGCCAATCGATAGCCAGGAATTCATCGAAAAGGTTAAATATTACACGGAAAGCAAAATAAATGCTTAATTTTTAAGATTTATCTTAAAGAATTCCTTTATTTATAACTCTTTTCTCGCCTTATTTTTCCGGAATTTATTATTTTAAATTAATTAAAATGTAGTTTTAAATATGATTAGTGAAAATCCAAGAGTGCGGTTTGCTCCAAGTCCTACCGGTTATTTACATGTAGGAGGGCTAAGAACCGCTTTATATAATTATTTATTTGCTAAAAGCCAGAACGGCACATTTATTTTAAGAATTGAAGATACAGACCGTAACCGATACGTTGAAGGAGCTGTTGAAAATCTTATTTCAACTTTAAAATGGGCTGGATTAACTTATGATGAAGGGCCAGAAGCTGGAGGAGACTGCGGCCCTTACCTGCAATCTGAAAGGCTCTCAATATATAAGGAATATACCGGACAGCTTGTAAAAAATAAAAAAGCTTATTATTGTTTTTGCACCCCGGAAAGGCTGAGTGAAGTTAGAAAGCAACAACAGGATGCCGGACTTCAGCAAAGATATGATAAACACTGCCTTCATCTTTCAGAAGATGAAATAAAGAAAAACCTTGAAAGCGGAATGCCTTATGTTATTAGAATGAATATTGAAGATAATCAGCTTATAGAGGTTAATGATTTAATAAGAGGAAAGGTTGAATTTAACAGCAGTACACTTGATGACCAGGTATTGATAAAAAGCGATGGCTTTCCAACATATCATCTTGCCAATGTTGTTGATGACCATCTTATGAGAATAACTCATGTGATACGCGGCGAAGAATGGCTTCCTTCAACTCCCAAACATGTATTATTGTATGATTTTTTTGGCTGGGAAAAGCCTGTATTTGCTCACCTCCCTCTCCTGCTTAATCCGGACAAATCAAAGTTAAGTAAAAGACAGGGTGACGTTGCGGTTGAAGATTACAGGGCAAAAGGTTACCTGAAAGAAGCCCTGATTAATTTTGTAGCTTTGCTTGGATGGACAGCAGGTGATGATGTTGAGTTTTATTATATCGATGAGTTGATTAAAAAATTCACTCTTGAACGCGTAAATAAATCCGGTGCGGTTTTTAATCTTGAAAAACTTGTTTGGCTTAATGAGGAACACCTTAAGAAAAAACCATCTGAAGAACTGCTTATATTACTAAAAAATGAGCTTGCAGAATCCAAATACAAAGATAATTCATACGATAACGAATATCTGCTGCATGTAATTGAATCCATGAGGGAACGCATCAGTTTTGTGAAAGACATTATTGAAAAAAGTTTTTATTATTTTGAACGGCCGGCAGAATATGAGCTGGCTGCGATTAATAAAAGATGGAATGAGCAAACTCCTGCTCAATTATATAAACTCCTTGAGAATTTTGAAAGCCTTCAAAACCCGGAAAAACATGACTATGAAAGTGCATTGAAAAAAACTGTTGAAGAACTGGGAATTGGTGTTGGCAAGCTTATCCACCCTGTCAGACTGGCTGTTTCAGGTGTAAGCGGCGGACCTGGTGTTTATGATATACTCTTTATTCTGGGTAAGGAAGAGAGTGTTTTTAGAATCAAAACTGCAATTGAAAAAATTAAAAAAGTATAAAAAATATGGATAACTCTAATACGACCCCAAATGATGACCCTAAAAATAGCGGGTTACCGGAATCCGGTTCTCCAACTAATTTTATCAGAGAAATTATTAATGATGACCTGAAAACCAATAAATGGAATGGAAAGGTACATACCCGCTTTCCTCCCGAACCTAATGGTTATCTTCATATTGGGCATGCAAAATCTATCTGCCTGAACTTTGGACTTGCCAGGGATTATAAAGGCGCCTGCAACCTGAGATTTGATGATACTAATCCAACAAAAGAAGATGTTGAATATGTAGAATCAATAAAGGAAGACATAAAGTGGCTTGGGTTTAAGTGGGATAATGAGTTTTATGCTTCTGATTACTTTGATAAATTGTATGAATATGCCGTTAAGCTGATAAAAAAAGGGGTTGCTTACGTCGATTCTTCAACCAGTGAAGAAATTAAGAATATGAGAGGAACTCCAACTGAACCGGGAACTGAAAGCCCTTTCAGGAACCGCAGTATTGAAGAAAATCTCATTTTGTTTGAAGATATGAAGAATGGCAAGTATAACGATGGCGATCATGTATTAAGGGCCAAAGTAGATATGTCATCTCCTAACATGAATATGCGTGACCCTATAATGTACAGGATAAGGCATGCAGAACATCACCGTACCGGCAATAAGTGGTGTATTTATCCAATGTACGATTATGCCCATGGACAGTGTGATTCAATTGAAGGAATAACTCATTCTATTTGCACCCTGGAATTTGAAATTCATCGTCCATTATACGATTGGTTCCTGGAGCAGATTGAAATTCATCACCCACAGCAGATTGAGTTTGCAAGACTTAACCTTACTTATACTGTTATGAGTAAACGCAAGCTTCTGCAGCTTGTTGAAGAAAAATATGTTAGCGGATGGGATGACCCCAGAATGCCTACAATATCAGGTTTTCGCAGGCGTGGTTATACTCCTGAAGCTATACGCAATTTTTCTGAAAGAGTCGGAGTTGCAAAGCGTGATAATATGATTGACGTTGCCCTGCTTGAACATAGCCTTAGAGAGGACCTTAATAAACGCGCTAACAGAGTTATGGCTGTTTTAAATCCACTTAAGATAGTTCTTACAAATTACACGGAGGGACAATCAGAAGAACTTGAAGCAATTAATAATCCTGAAGATGCTTCCCAGGGAAGCAGAAAAGTACCTTTCGGCCGGGAAATTTTTATAGAACATGATGATTTTATGGAAAATCCTCCAAAGAAGTTTTTCCGATTATCACCGGGGAATGAAGTGCGTTTAAGATATGCATATATTATAAAGTGCAACGAAATTATTAAAGACGCAAATGGAAACATAACTGAGCTGCATTGTACTTATGACCCTGAAACCAAAAGCGGTTCAGGTAATACACGCAGTGTAAAAGGGACCATACATTGGGTTTCTGCCCCACACGCAATTGACGCTGAAGTAAGATTATATGACCGCTTATTTACTGTTGAAGAACCAGATGGAGATAAAGAGAAAGATTTCAAAGAATTTCTGAATCCGCATTCTCTTGAAATTCTTACTAACTGCAAAGTTGAACCAATACTTAAAAACATTGAAAAAGGTGAACGCTTTCAGTTTGAAAGGCTTGGATATTTTTGTGCCGATGCAGTAGATTTCAGCGCCGAACACCCTGTATTTAACAGAACAGTTCCGCTGCGGGATACATGGGCAAAGATTGAAAAGAAATCGAAGTAATTCTTTAACTTAATAAAAACCCCTTCATCCAGAAGGGGTTTTTTATTTCATACAAAGAAATTTTTAACATGTAAGATAATTCCTACTTAAATAATACCTGTAAACATTAATTAGATATGTAGAATAAAAATCAGGGTATCATCTCTACTGATTGAGCAATTTTATTTGAATAGCCTGTAATTTTAACCCAATAAACTATCCAGCAAACCAAACCACATGCTGAAGCAATTATGCCAACTATTGGAATAATTCCACAAATATTCAATATACAAAATGCTATTCCAATTGCCTTTCCCGGGGTTGGTTCTTCTTCAATATTTCGTTTAACAAATTCATTGTGCAGCGACTCCGATATACGACTTACAAGTATAAACTGCCATACAATATTAAACAATGGGATTAATAACAGCCATACGCTCCCCGGGGATGTAGTCCGGCTTTCCGGAGAGCAGCGATTAAGAGCTTTTTGCAGTGTAAGTATAAAAAATATTCCGGGAATTAAACCAACTGCTATTATTACAAGTACAATTCCCACGAGTGTAATGGATTGAGTATACATGTTGAACCCCTTTATTTTACAGAGATGTATTTATTTACTGTTATAAATATATAATAACAAAAATTAACTGCATAATAATTTTAGTTACGTTAAACATGCCCTTCCTGACAGCTTGCAGCATGTGCATGTTTTTCAATTTGTATTGTGGAATGTTCAATCCCGAATTTATCATACAGGAGACAGCATGTATCACTCAGGAATTTATCATCTGCAGTTTCACCCGGTATAACAAGGTGTACAGTTAAAGCAGTCTCTGTAGTACTCATTGCCCATATATGAAGATCATGAACCTCAAGTACACCATTAAGATTTTTAAGGCATTCTTTAACTTTATTTAAATTAATTTCTTTAGGAACAGCATCCATTGAAAGATTAAATGAATCCCTTAAGAGGTCCCATGTACCCCAGGTAATGACAACAATAATTACTATACTTATTATTGGGTCTAATAAATAAAATCCTGTAAGATTAATTAACAATCCTGCCACAACAACACCTAATGAAACTCCGGCATCTGCAGCCATGTGAAGAAAAGCGCCTTTAATATTTATATCATGCTCTCTCCCCTTCATAAACAAAACGGCAGTCAGCCCATTTATTACAACACCAATACCGGCAACAATCATCATTGTAGTACCGCCTATAGGCTCGGGATAAATCATCTTTCTTACTGCTTCTACTGATATTGCACCTACAGCAATTAACAAAATAAGAGCATTTAGAAATGCAGCCAGCACAGTTGATTTCCTTAGTCCATACGTTCTACTGCTTGTTACAGCAGTTTTTGCAAGATAACTTGCTCCCCAGGCAAGTAAAAGTCCAAGAACATCACTTAAATTATGCCCGGCATCGGCAATAAGCGCCATAGAGTTACTTAAAACGCCGTAAATAACTTCAACAACTATATAAGCAATATTTAAAGCTATTCCAATGCTAAAGGCTTTGTTAAAATCTTTAACCTGGTGATTATGGCCGTGTTCATGAGAATGAGGATGTGACATAATAATCCGGATATTTTTCTATCAATATATAATAATTTTACAACAAACTCTCCATATGATTTCCGGAATTCCATATTTTAAGAAGTTAAAGAAAATTAAGTTTTTTCATAAAAAACATACCTACATATCCATATACTATACCGGTTATATATCCTAACCAGACAATACCATGCATATTGTTCATATTGGCAATAAATATATTTATGGGAAACCATAATAAAATAAATGCCCAGGCAGGTATTGTTATAGTGAAGGGTATTTTCATTACTGCCTTTGTTATTTTAAAATTAACCTTAGGATAGAGTAAAAGATATGCACCGATAATAGCAGATATAGCATACTCTGATCCAATCATAGGCCTGTTTGGTTCATTTGTAATAAATGCATAGGTAATCAAAGTCAAAGTACCCATAAATAAATAAAACAGGATATATTTTATTGGGCCTATCCGGTCTTCTATATTATTTCCGAAAATAAAAAGATAAACCATATTCCAGGTAAGGTGTTCCCACCCGGTATGCATAAACATTGAAGAAAATATATATGGCCAGGATACTCCCGGATTGTTCAGGAATTCGGAAGGAATAAATGAGTCGCTTCTGCCTGATGAATTTAAAGGGCTGTAAATAAAAAATAATATTATATTTAATATAATAATCAGAATTGTTGCTTCGGAAATATAAATAGTTGGATTATCTTCTTTAATTGTATTAACTACCTCTCCTGTATCAGCCAACCTAAACAATGGATCGGATTTACTCTTGCCAAACATATTACCGTCAAAACTATTTTTGTTTTTCTTCCACCATTTAAGCCCTTGTTTAATATTGTAATGGTCAATCCAGATACCATTACATGAAATACATTTTAGAAAACTGATATTTTGTTTATATATTTTTACAGGCATGGCAGACATATTACACCTGGGACAAAAACCCGGCTCCATATTCGTGTCAGAAGGAGAATCAGGCATAATAAGTTCTTGCGGGTGCTGCAAGAAATAATTAAAGACATTTTTTATTCCATCTGCTTCAATCCAATATGCGTGGCATTTCGGACAGTAATCAGCATTAATTTCATTTATGGTGGATGGTATTATTACTGAATCGCATTTAGAACATTGCACTTTTTTTCCCCTGTCTCTTTACTATCATATTATTCAGGATAAGAATATTATAACAAATAATGTAAATACTTTTACCAGCAAAAACAATCTGATAGGAGTTTTTATCAGATTCAGTTCAGCAATATATTCTGTTGCATCTGAGTTATATTTAACAATTAAAGCATATCAAACGGATTTACAATTTTAGAAAGTTTTGCTGAAGAAAGCTGAGTACATATAAGATTACTATTTTTGTCTTCTATTCTATTTTCAGACTGTCAACCATGCTCCCTGCCCCGCTTAATTTAAGCAGGTAATTGTAAAACCACTTATAATTATCATCCGTGAAGGCTGTTACAACAACCCAATATTTGTTCTTATTGTGACTTTCCAGAATAATATAATCAGAAATCATATAATCTACATATCCTGTTTTCCAAGGATATTCGTTAAAATAACCTATATCATTTATTCTCTGTTCGAAAACATTCCACTCAACAGAAGATAGCCTGACTGATTTATTGTATATTATTCCATCTTTTTGATTTTTTCGATTGTAAGGCTGATAAGTTATTTTTGTTAACAAGTAAACACTGTCCCGGGTTTTATTCAAAGAAAACACAATTGGATGTTCATTATTACAGAATAACCTGTATGTGTCACAACCTAAATACTTATTATATAAAATTGGCTCATGTAAATAATACAAAGTGGAAGAGTATTCCCTGGCAAAATTTGTATCCAGGCTATTTTTAACTTTTGTATTTACGAACTTCATCGTATCAGGGACATAGTTAACATTTTCTTTTAGGGGTATGCCATCCTCCCGGGATAATGTTTTGTTCTTTTGATATGGGACGCCTTTAAAGTCTGCTTCTTCCCTGCAAGCCGGGAAAAGAAAAATAAATATAAATCCTGCCGTTAAAATTATACTGCTATAGTTTTTCATTTTTAGCATCACTTATTTTAATTAAGTATTTACAGAATTCATATAAATCCTTTTTAGGATCTTCCCTGTAAACATAATAATATCCACCAGAGAAATGAGTTTCTAATAGCCAGTCAGTTCCATCCACATGGCTCCAGTCATTAACTTCTGACGGTTCCATTTGGAAATATTTAATCTCACTTAATTTATTAATAATTGTATACCATTCATTTTCCGGTAGTTGTCTCTTCTTGTTCATAATTAATTGCAATGGAGGTTTAGCCGGAGGGATGAACAGTTTATCTCTTTTGAAGCCCGGAGGAGTGAAATATATGGTGGTTTTAATATATTCAGAATGCCTGTTTAATATTTTTGTAGTAATACTTACCTGTTCCCCATCTTTCTCAATTTTTATTAGAACAGGCTTATACACAGACCTGTTCCATAACAATCTGATAATTTCCTTATTCTTATAATAATTAAATAATAAAGGTTCTTCAAAAGCAAACAGAGTTTTTGAAGAATAATCAATACTATTATTATCATAATTCAAATTCTGACCGTAAAGCTCATCAGGTAAGTATGAGGTGGTGGAATCATATGGTATTCCGGTATTATTAGTAAGGTTTTTCTTTTCTGGATATGCACCTGGAAGAAGGGGTTGCTCTTTACATCCTTCTGCTGTGAATAATAATATTAGAATATATTTTAATAATTTCATATAAAAAGTGTCCCGCTTTTTTAAATAATATTAAATATTACTTCCAAAGACTTGCCATCAGTTTCATTTTAAATAAAAACTATCACGATTACATTTAAGCAGAATTAAATAATCTCTCCCCATTTTGAATGGATAAGGTAAATCTTTGGTTTTCAAAATATGAATTAACTTTATTTAATCCGAATTAACGGGTTAACAATTTTAGATGGTTTTGTTGAAGAAAGCTGAGTACATATAAGATTACTATTTTTATCCTCTATTCTATTTTCAGACTGTCAACCATGCTCCCTGCCCCGCTTAATTTAAGCAGGTAATTGCAAAACCATTTATATTCGTAGTTACTGTCTCGTGTATTTAAAAACCAGTATCGCCTTCTCAAATGAGCCTCAATAATTAATTCATTCCCATAAGATTCTCCATTGCCTGATGGATATGAGTAATAAAAACCAGTACTGTCAAATTTCTGCTTGAAGGTATTCCACTCATTTACCGATATTTTTTGGGTCCTGTTCATTAACATTTTTAAAGGAGGTAATTCAGTGTTTTCAATGTTATAAGTATAAACTGGTTCATATTTATATAATTCCATCCTTTCCCAAAATACAATTTTTGTTTTACCGGGCTCCGGATCCACAACATTATTTAGTATTTTAGTAATTAAATAGTATTCACTCCCCTTTTTAACAAGACTAAAAAGAACAGGCCTTGGGCCTATCCAAAATATGCGGTATATATCCTTGCCGAGATATTTATTATAAAGTACAGGCTCTTTCATAAGATATAACATTGATGATACCCATTTCTCTACAAAGGGGTCCATTTGGGTTTTCAGTTTATAATCATGACCCTTCATTTTTGCTGGTGTATAGGATAAGATACTGTCAAAGGGAATACCATTTTTAGAAGATAACTTTGGGTTATTTTCATAGGGACAACCCCTGTAATGAGGATTTTCATTGCAGCTTACAAATAAAATGCAAATAACAACAAACATTGGTTTGAATAACAATGAGAAGATATTTTTACTATTCATTAGTATATCCTCTCATTCTTTGCATCACTCAGTTTGATTAAGTATTCACAACATTTCCGAAATTTATCGTCGGGACTCCAGCGTTTTACATAATAATAACCATCTGATAAATGAGTTTCCAATAACCAGACTGATCCATCTATACCACATCCATTATAAGGAGGGCGTATATGGTAATAATCAATTTCATCAAGTTTTTTCAGCATTATGTTCCATTCAGTTACAGATATTTTTCTGGTCTTATTAATTACCAAAACTGCTTCCGGTAATGATACTTCTTCATATTTAACATTTTCCTGTTTCTTATATTTCCATCCTTTTTTTAATGATGGAGGAGTGAAACGGATTATATGCCTTAGCCTGGGCCTATTAGGATATAGGTTAAACATCTTAGTAGTTATATATACTTCTCCCCCACTCTTTACAAGTTTTATCATAACCGGCCCGTTAAATGCTCTCTCCCATGATAAACGAATAATTTCCTTATTCAGAAAGTAATTATATAATATGGGTTCTTTAAAATTATAGAGTCCATCAGGCCAGTCATTATCTATATCGTGATCAGGTATCTCATTATAAAAAGATTTGTCAGTTAATAATGTTTTGGGGAAATAAGATACATTTGAGTCTATAGGAATGCCTTCTTTATTGGTAATATCACTTTTTTCAGGATAAACAGAATGAGATGAATTACTTTTAGAACATCCACCTAATACCAGAAATATGGCAGTAAGATTTATTAAAAGTATTCTTGGATAAGAAATACCGGATACCATAATAATCTCTCCCCATCTTTAAGGATAATATAAATCTTTGGTTTTCAAAATATGAATTAACTTTGTTTAATCCGAATTAAAAATCATCAAACGGGTTAAGGATTTTTGATATCCTAAAATAAAGAAAAACCCAGCGTTACCTGGGCTTTAATGGCGGAGAGGGAGGGATTCGTCCCGCCGCGGCGAGATACCCACTACGACAGAATTATAGACTATCATTTAATCTTTTACCGGTAGTAATTTCTTAAAAGCGTTTCCGCCTTTATATGACTTTATCTCCAGTTCCCTTCTGTTTGCTTCTGATTTTGTTAGATATTCTTCCGTGTACACTATTTCCCATGGCATATATCTTTTCGTTGATTTTACCAGTCCTGAATTATGCTGCAATAATCTGGTTTGAACATTTTCTGAATAACCGATGTAATAGTGTTTTCCCAATGTAGATTTTATTATATAAACATAGTACATTTTTTCCCCCTACTTTGTTTATTTTTGAATTGTTTTACTCTATAACAAAAAAGCTCAGTGTTACCTGAGCTTAATGGCGGAGAGGGAGGGATTCGAACCCTCGGTAGCGGTTTACCCACTACGACGGTTTAGCAAACCGTTGGTTTCAGCCACTCACCCACCTCTCCGTTGGCTGAAAATTCTATTTTTAAATAGTTTGTAAAGATAAAAACTTTTATATAAAAATAAAATATTTTCAGCTTTTCTTAATATTTTTATTCACCTAATTTTAACAAAATACAATAATCAGGTCATTTCAGCCAATAAGGGTACTAAAAAATAAACTTATAGCTTAAAGTAACATTTCTTCCCGGCATATAAGTAAAATCCTTAATAGCAGAAAGATGATCTTTATATTTTTGATCAAGTATGTTGTTTGCTTTCAGGCTTATAACATTTGAATAATTGCCCGTTAACAGCCTGATACCAGCATAAATGCCGACAATTCCATACCCTGCTGTTACTTCTTCGTCTTCTGCTACGTCATTTTGCTTTGCTGCAATATTCCATGTAGCGCCATACCAATAATCTGGATTAGCATACCTTAATTCTACTGAGAACCTGAATGGCGGAATTTGAGGTATATTTTCATCAGTTTCATCATTTTTAGCTCTTACATAGTCGGAAACTACAGTTGCATTCAAGCCCCTTATCAATTCGTAAGTAATTTTCGTTTGAAAGCCATATACAGTAGCTTTTGCCTGTTCATATCTGTGAACTCTGAAACCATCGCCATCTGTATTAAAACCAACTTCATCACCTGCAACATCGTTTACATCTTCACTATAAAAAAGAGCCAGCGGCTGCCTGTAAATCAGATTATTTATTTTGTTATAATAACCTGCCAGTTCAAAATAGCAGTTTTCGGATTGAGCCCTTATACCAAGATCAAAGCCAGTTGTGTTTTCTTTATCCAGTTTCCTGTTCCCTATATCAAAACTGGCAACGGCTTCATGAATTGCATAAGATGACAATTCTTCAATAGTAGGAGCCCTGTAAGCATTTGCTGCATTAAAGTACAGCGAAAATGTATTATTAAGATTATACACTATTCCGGCAGATAATGAAAAGGCATTAAAAGTATCTTCTCCACCTGTAAAGACAGAATCACTTAAAACAGCATCAGGAAATTTAACTTTGTTAAATTCATAACGGGCACCAAAAGAAAAACTAAATCTTTCATATTTAAATTTCTCCAGAAAATAGGCAGCAAAACTTCCATAATCAGCGTTAGGAGTTAATGCTTCATCCCCAACCACATTATAGTTCTGAATTAGTCCGAAAAAGCCAATGACTCCCGTGGAATTTTTCGAAAAGGGCTTATGTACTAAAGATAAATCAGCACTCTTTGTTTTTAACCCAAAAGCAGTGCCTACTGCCCCATCAAGCCTTGATATCTCTTTATGGTCATACTCCAGATATCCTGCCTTAAGATTCATTGAAGTAATAAAAGAATTAATATTATTAACCTCTGTAGCAAACCTGTACTGTTTCTTATTCATATCGATATATACTATTTCTTCAGCACCAGGCATGGTTGGCAGTCCGTATTTATTATTGAAATCAGTAAAACTGAATCCAATCATACCCCACTCCGGAAGGTAAGAAACACCGCCTTGTGATCCGTATGTATTCAGGTCAGAATTAAACGTTTTATCACCGCCGGCAATTTTATAATCATCTCCTTTTCTTTTAAAAAATTTACCATGAAAAGAAAACTGCCCAATGCCATAATTCAGATGAACATTACCCAGATACTCATTATTAACAGTAGAACCCTGAGCCAAAACTTCGCCATTAATCCCCTGCTGAACAACAGGAGGAATAGCATCGGTAATGATATTAACAACTCCCCCAATAGCATTACTTCCATAAAGCAAGCTTGAAGGGCCTTCAAGTACCTCAATTTTTTCCGGTTCACTTCCATCATCAGTCATACTGTGGTCATCAGATGCATTGGACAAATCACCCATACGCAGTCCGTCTTCCAGAATTAAAACTTTGTTATTGCTGAAGCCTCTTATAACCGGCCTGCCGGTTGCAATACCATTAGATCTCATTGCCACACCTGGCTGAAAATTAAGGGCGTCAGCAATAGTCTGGTTACTATTAATTATTAAATCGAGCTTTGATAAACTGATTGTGGTTTGAGAAATATCTTTAGGCTCAGCGAGGAATGGATTTCCTGTTACAACCACTTCATTCAGATTTACGCTTGACTCTTTAAGAGATATACTCATATTTTCAGTGGAATCAGAAGGAATTGTAATTGTTTTTACCTCTGAAGAATAACCAAGATAAGAAAACCTGACAGTATATACTCCGACAGGAAGATTTTCAATAGCAAAAACCCCTTCACTATTAGTTACAGCACCAATATTTAGTTTTTGAACAAGAATATTTACGCCGGTTAAGGTACTCCCGTTCTCCCCATCTATAACTACTCCAGCCAGTTTATTTGAAGGAAATAACAAAACAGAATTTAAAATAAAAAGCATAAGAATCCACAAGGTTCTCATAAAAAACTCCAAATATGATTAAAAATTGAATGATAATGGATATTTTATGAAAAAACAGGAGGGGCTCTTAATTGGTTAATTCCTGCGTTAACACTAATAAATATTTCTACAGGAAGGTTTTCGACTGAATCATTGCAAAAAGGAAGCTTTGAATCATATGTATCTTCATTTTCATAAGTAAAGGAATTACCGTATAGAAGATTGAACTGGCATGATAATGTTGAAGAATCAAACTTATCTGAGGTATTACCATGAACAGGATTACCCGATAGATTGTCCCATTGCGGGCAACAATTAATGCTAATGTTATGAAAGTGAAATGATGAATATAATAGCAGCAAGATATACCCTGCAAGAGCAATATTCGCACATTTCTTTTTATAGGAAATTCTATTCATAGTTAACCAAATAACCAGCTTTTACATCTTATAATCAAGTCATTAATATAAACATAATACCGTAAAGCAATTAAGAATTAAAACAACTTAAAAACTAATTTATTGTGGAATTCTGGGTAAATAACTATTTTTACCCCTAACGTTGGTATTAATCACTCCGGAGGAAATTGAAGAAATTATTAGTAATAATATTTCTTTTGTCAGAAATTCTATTTGGGCAATATCGAAATTTAATTTTTGAACATTTAACAATCGAAAATGGATTATCACAATCTTCAGTTTTATCCATTTATCAGGATTCCAAAGGTTTTTTATGGTTTGGAACATCAGATGGTCTAAACCGCTATGATGGATATAGTTTTAAAATTTATAAAAATGATATCCGCAATCCATATAGTATAAGTAACAACGTAATTAATCATATTACTGAAGACCCGGACGGTAACTTGTGGATTGCTACGGCAAACGGACTTAACAAATTTAATCCCCGGTCAGAAAAATTCTATCGTATAAGATTAGAAAGTAATAACCCTTCTTCATATTCTGAAGCAATAAACTCAGTTTTATGTTATTATAATTCAAAAGAAAAAAATGTTTGGTTTACTACTACCAAAGGTGTTAGTTATTATAATACTAAAAATAACAGGTTTTCATTTTACCCCATTGCCGAAAATACATCAGGAAAAAACAGTTTAAATCTCAGTCTGTTCAGAGATAGTTATAACAGTATCTGGGTTGAAGATCCAATAAAAGGTTTATTTAAATTCAATAAAGATAAAAATATTTTTGAAAGATTTTATGTTGATAAAATATCGCGGGTAAAAAATGAGACATGGTATTCAGAATTATATGAAGATAAAGATAAAAATCTTTGGTATGGGACCAATCTTGGCCTGGTTAAGTTTAATCCCGCAACAGGTAATGTAAAACGATATAAAGAGCAATTTGAAAAAGCAATAGATGCAATTATACAGGAAGGTTTTATTACTATAATAAGCGAACTGGATGATGACCACATTATTCTTGGAACCAGCGGAAATGGTTTATTCATATTTGATAAGAATGATGGGACGGTTCAAAACACAAAACATCAAACAGATGATTCACGCACTTTAGCTCATAATGTTATTCCAACAATTTACAAAGACAGAAGTGGAATTCTCTGGATTGGCACGAATGGTTATGGCGTAGATAAACTGAACCCTTATACAAGCAGGTTTAATTATACAACACAAACTAAAAACAAATTAAGAAGTTATAGTGTAAGATCAATTTTTGAAGATATCTATGGAAAGATTTGGATATCCGGGTACTTTGGCTTAGATAGATATGATCCGCAGACAGGAAATTTTCGGAATTATTATAATACCAAAAGCCAGGTACTTCCTTACGCCTGTGATAATCTGGTATACTCATATGCCAATGACAAACAAGAACCTTACAGGTATCTCTATATGGGAACTGAAGGTACCGGGGTTAACCGTTTTGATTTTAAAACAAATACATTTAAGAAAATTTTCCCGAAGAAAAGCGATGCAGTGGAATCTGGAAACAGAATTATTACTTCAATTATAGACGATGGCGATGGTTATTTATGGTTCGGTTCCTATCAGGGATTAATTAAGTTTAATAAAACCACAGGTACGTTTAAAATATATAGAAACATCCCGAGCAACCAATCTACAATTGGGCCTGAGATGGTAACCTATTTATATGAAGACAGCAAGAAAAATTTGTGGGTTGGAACAAATTTAGGTGGATTAAGCTTAATGGATAAACAAAACGAAACATTCCGAAATTTTCGTTTTGATATCAAAAATAAACAATCTTTGAGTGGAAATTTTGTAAAATGTATTTACGAAGACAGTAAAAAGAATTTGTGGATAGCAACTACAAACGGATTAAATAAGTTACTTGATAAAAACGGCAAGTTTAAAAATTATTTCATAGAAAATGGACTCCCTAATAATGTTGTTTATGGCATACTTGAAGATTATAAAGGCTTCCTATGGTTAAGTACAAATAATGGACTTTCTAGATTTGACCCTGTAAACGAATCTTTTAAGAACTATGATGTCAGGGATGGGTTACAGAGTAATGAATTTAATTCTTATTCATTTTGCAAAACTCATGACGGAGTAATGTATTTTGGGGGAATAAAGGGATATAACTTTTTCAAACCTGTTGATTTAATTGAGAATAAAACAGTCCCTCCGTTAGTAATTACAGATCTACTTCTGTTTAACAAACCAGTAAACATCGGACAAATAGACGATGGAAGAACAATTTTATCTGAAGCTATTACAGAAATAAAAGTTATAAAACTGAATCATCAGGATAATGTAATTACCTTAATGTTCTCTGCACTAGATTATTCATCTGCAGGTAAAAATAACTATAAATACATCCTTGAAGGATTTGATAAGCAATGGTCTGTTGCATCTTCAAAAAGATCTGTTACCTATACTAACCTTGATCCCGGAGAGTATACTTTTAAAGTAATTGGTTCTAATAATGATGGAATATGGAATTACAAGGGTACTTCACTAAGAATAATTGTTGAACCTCCCTTCTGGCAAACATGGTGGTTTATTGGACTTATAGCACTAGCTGCTGCACAGAGTGTGTTTACATTATACAAATGGAGACTCAAAAGAGTTGAAAGAACAAACAGACTGCTTGAAAAACAAGTAAAAGAGAGAACTGCTGAATTAAATTCGCTTAATAATTCTTTACAGGTTGAAGTTGCTGAAAGAAAATCCGCTGAAGAAGAACTAAAACTAATTAATGCTCAAAAAGATAAATTTTTCTCAATTATAGCACATGATCTAAAAAGCCCGTTCCACGGAATATTAGGCTATGCCGAATTATTAGCAGAGGATTATAAAAATCTCTCAGAAGATGAACGAATAACTTTTATAAATGATATTTATGATATTAGCAAATCAACATTTCGCTTCCTGGAAAATCTGCTTGAATGGTCAAGAATACAAACCGGAAGAATTGAATTTGAGCCTCAGGCAATAGACCTGAACAAAGAAATATTTGAAATATTTAATATTCTGTTCGCATTTGCTATGCAGAAAAAAATATCTCTGCAAAATAATGTTAAGCCGGGTATGTCTGTCTTTGCTGACGAAAATATGCTAAATCTTATATTAAGGAATCTTCTCTCAAATGCGATTAAATTTACTGAAGAAAATGGTAAAGTTATTATTACTTCTTCAAATAATGGAAATTTTATTGAAATTTCAGTAGTAGATAACGGCATTGGAATCAGTACAGATAATCTGGCAAAATTATTCAGAATTGACACACAGTACACTTCAAAGGGGACAAAAAACGAAGAAGGCACAGGGCTTGGATTGTTACTATGTAAAGAAATGATTGAAATAAACAAAGGTACAATTCGCGTTCAAAGTGAAATAGGAAAAGGAACAAGTTTCATTTTTACATTACCTCATGGCTCGTTAACTGATTAAACTCCCCCCTTTCATCTCTGCGCCTGGCAGACCTGATTTTAACTGAAGCAGTCTGATTCAATACTGTTGACTGCTTGAAATAATTAGTTTATACAGCAGGAACATTTATAAGAATCTGTCCATAATATACAAATAGCCTGCATAATCGCTTAATACTCCGGTACAAAAATAAATCTGATTTTGATCTGAATAGCCTGGTTATATCCCAAGTAAGCATCACTATTTATGCAATATAGATCATATTATAAGCTAAAGAATAAGATACTTTTTACGTTTGATTATCAGAGCCTTATTTGATAATTTTAGAGATTAAATTTCAGAAAGTAGAAACCAAATGGAAAAATACATCGGGGTGGATTATTTTAATATTGATTCCCTGCTGTCTGAAGAAGAAAGAATGATCAGGGACACTATCCGGGAATTTGTTTCTGATAAAATTATTCCGATAATTGAACAATGCAACCGCGAAAACAGGTTTCCACTGGACCTTATCCCCCAAATGGCAGAAATGAGTTTATTCGGTTCAACACTGCCTGCTGAATATGGTGGTGCTGAAATGAATAATGTTTCCTATGGCCTTGTTATGCAGGAACTTGAAAGAGGAGACAGTGGAATAAGGAGCTTTGTTTCTGTGCAGAGTGCACTTGTTATGTATCCAATATTTACATTTGGAAGTGAAGAACAAAAAAAACACTGGCTTCCACTGCTTGCTCTGGGTGAAAAAATTGGATGTTTTGGCCTGACTGAACCTGATTATGGTTCAAATCCAGGAGGATTAATAACAAGAGCTGAGAAGGTTAAAGACGGATATCTGCTAAATGGAGCAAAAATGTGGATTACAAATGGCACAATTGCAGATATAGCGGTTGTCTGGGCAAAACTTGATGGAGTAATACGCGGTTTTTTAGTTGAAAAAGGAACAAAAGGCTTTACTGCTCCTGAGATGAAAGGAAAACATTCATTAAAAGCTTCTGTAACTTCTGAGCTCATCTTAGAAGATGTTTTAATTCCCGAAGGAAATATTTTGCCTGGTACTACAGGATTAAAAAATGCTCTTATGTGCCTTAATCAGGCAAGATACGGAATTGCATGGGGTGTAGTTGGTTCAATGATGGCCTGTTATGATGCAGCTTTGAATTATGCAAAATCCAGGATACAGTTTTCAAAGCCTATTGCAGCTTATCAAATAACGCAAGAAAAATTAGTTTACATTTTAACTGAAATTACAAAATCACAATTATTAAATCTACAGCTGGGCAGATTAAAAGATAACAGTTTACTAAAGTTTACACAGGTTTCGCTGGCTAAAAGGAATAATTGTGAAAAAGCACTTGATATTGCACGTGTTTCCAGAGAAATACTTGGAGCGAATGGAATTCTTGATGAATATCCGGTGATGAGACATGCTGCAAATCTGGAATCAGTGAAAACATATGAGGGTACTCATGAGATGCACACACTGATTGTGGGCGAAGATATAACAGGCTTTCCGGCCTTTGAATGATGGAATTAAGACCACTTAATGTGGTCTTTTTAATATTAATTAAATTAGGATTATTATGTTGCAGAACAGAACAATACAAGAAGGTTTAACTTTTGATGACGTACTGCTTGTACCGGGAAAATCACTGGTACTGCCGCGAGAAGTTGATATTTCGACAAATTTAACCCCGGATATAAAATTAAATGTCCCTTTTATTTCCGCAGCTATGGATACAGTTACTGAGTCCGCTATGGCAATAGCTATTGCGCGGGAAGGTGGTATTGGAATTCTGCATAAAAATATGAGTATTGAAGATCAATGTGTTGAAGTTGACAAGGTTAAAAGATCAGAAAGCGGAATGATACGCGATCCGGTTACCCTTTCTCCTGAACAAACAATTGGATATGCACTTGAATTAATGAAGAAATATAGTATTTCTGGTATTCCTGTAATTGATAACACTGGCAAACTTGTAGGAATACTTACAAATAGAGATTTGAGATTTAAGCCAAATACCAAGCTTCTTGTAAAAGACTTAATGACCAGTGAGAATCTGATTACTGCTCCTATTGGAACAACTTTGGAAAAGGCAGAAATTTTACTTCAAAATCATAAAATTGAAAAGCTGCCGGTTGTTGATAAGCACGGTATATTAAAAGGCCTTATTACTTTTAAAGATATACAGAAAAAGAAAAAGCACCCAAATGCCTGCAAAGATGAACATGGAAGACTAAGAGTAGGAGCTGCAGTTACAATAACAAAAGACACTCAGGAAAGAATGGAAGCTTTACTTAAAACCGGTGTCGATGTTATTGTTATTGATACTGCACATGGACATTCAATGGGTGTAATAAAGGCAATAAAGGCAGCTCGCAAGAAGTTCAAATACGACCAGATAATTGCTGGTAATGTAGCAACTTATGAAGGGGCACTTGAGCTTTATAATTGCGGTGTAAACGCTGTAAAAGTGGGTATAGGGCCTGGTTCAATATGTACCACAAGAGTAATTGCAGGCGTAGGAGTTCCACAAATTACTGCCGTATCTGAAGCATATAGAGCCTTAAAAGGCAAAGGTATTCCTATTATTGCTGACGGTGGTATAAAGCAAACCGGAGATGTTCCGAAAGCAATTGCAGCAGGAGCTGATTCAGTAATGCTTGGAGGATTCTTTGCAGGAGTTGAAGAAAGCCCTGGAGAAAAAATATTGTTTGAAGGCAGAAGTTTTAAAGTATATCGGGGCATGGGTTCCCTGTCAGCCATGAAGAAAGGCAGCAAAGACAGGTATTTCCAGGATGCCGAAGATGATATAGCTAAACTGGTACCGGAAGGTGTTGAGGGCAGAGTGCCTTATAAAGGACAATTACAGGATACAGTATACCAGTTAATAGGCGGATTAAGAGCCTCAATGGGATATTGCGGAACTAAAAATATAGATGAATTAAAAAAGAAGGGTCGGTTTATTAAGATTACTCTTGCCGGATACAAGGAAAGTCATCCGCATGATGTAATTATTACTAAAGAAGCCCCAAATTATCATTCATAATTAGTTCCAAGAAAGACTGATATTTTGTATAAAGTTTTAGTAATAGCGTATTATTTCCCGCCAATGGGTTTGAGCGGCGTACAAAGAACCTTAAAGTTCGTTAAGTATATGCCTCAAAATAATTGGCAGCCAACAGTGCTGACTGCAGCATCAACAGCATATTATGCTCACGATGATTATCTTTTAAAAGAAGCAGAGTCATTAAATGTTGATATCATAAGAGCCGGTGGAAACGATATCAATTCGAAACTTGCTGGAAAAGGCACAATTAAAATGCCTCCGGAATTTTTAAGGAAAATTCTAAGCCGCTTAAGTAATACGGTTTTTATCCCTGACAATAAAACCGGATGGGCAAAATCTGCTATAAATACAGCACGTGAGATATTAAAAAAAGAAAAATTTGATCTTATTTATGTAACGGCACCTCCATTTTCTGCAATCAATATGGCAGTTAAACTGAAAAAAGAGTTTAATTTGCCTATGGTTATTGATTATAGAGACTTATGGCTGGGCAATCAATTTGCATTCTACCCTACTCCATTTCATAAATATTTACATAAAAAAATGGAGTACCAGGCATTAAAAGCTGCTGATAGAATAATTGCTACAAACCGTAAGATGAAGGAAAAAATAATTAATAATTATAAATTCCTTACATTTGAAGACATATATATAATTCCTCATGGATATGACCCTCAGGATTTTGAAAATCTTGAAATTGAGAAAAAACCCAATGATAAATTAAGAATAATCTATTCGGGAATTTTCTATGAATATATTACTCCCAAATATTTCCTCAAAGCTTTTAAAATTCTTACTAAAGAAAGGCCTGATATAGCTGCCAATATTGAACTTCATTTTGCGGGTTTCCTAAGGAACGAAAACAAAAAGCTCATAAAAAAGCTTGAACTTCAGGAATTTGTAAAAGAATTTGGATATTTGGATCACCATAGCGCCATTGTTAAAATCATGTCTTGTGATGTATTATGGCTTATGGTTGGCAGAGGAAGAAATGCAGATACAATATCCAGTGGCAAACTATATGAGTATTTTGGAACTAAAAAGCCGATAATGGCGTTTCTGCCCGAGGGAGCATTAAAGACTGCAGCCCAGGAATATAGAGCTTCATTTATTGCAAATCCGGATGATGTAGAAGCAATAAAAAACATGTTTATAACTGTATATGAATTATACAGGAAAAATAGTCTGCCTGCACCTGATGTAGATTTTATTGAAAAACACAGACGAGATTTTTTGACCGAACAACTTACAAAACAATTTCAATTTCTGGTTAAGGACGAAATATAATGATAGTATTACTGATTGGTTCAGGTGGAAGAGAAAATGCTCTTGCCCATAGTATAAGTAAAAGTAAATCTTTAACTAAATTATATATTTCTCCGGGAAATCCAGGGACAGAGAAATTAGGTGAGAATTTAGATTTAAATCTGTCAAATCATGATGAAGTAATAAGTTTTTGTAAGAAAAACAGAATTGAATTAGTTGTTATTGGGCCGGAAAAGTATCTGGTAGAAGGATTGGGAGACAGCCTGAGAAAGGAAAGAATAAAAGTATTTGGACCCAATTCAAATGCAGCTGAAATTGAAGGATCTAAGGTATTTTCTAAAGATTTTATGAGAAAATACAATATTCCAACTGCAGATTTTAAGGAATTTAGCTCTATTGAAGCTGATGAAGCAAAAGATTATTTAAAAGAACAAAAATATCCCTGTGTAATAAAAGCTGATGGACTAGCGGCAGGAAAAGGTGTAATAATATGTAATTCCTATAAAGAGGCCGGAGAAGCTATTGACAGTATGTTTAGCGATAAACTGTTTGGCAATGCCGGTAATAAAATAGTCATTGAAGAGTTTATGGAAGGTGAAGAGGCTTCAATATTTGCGATAACCGATGGTAAGGATTATATATGCCTCCCTTCAGCACAGGATCATAAGCGAATTGGTGATAACGATACAGGAAAGAATACTGGCGGAATGGGAGCTTACTCACCTGCCCCTGTAGTTACTGAATCAGTGTTAAATGAAACTGAAAAGAATATAATACAGCCTGTTCTGGCGGGAATGGCTGAAATAGGAAGAGAATTTTCCGGATGTCTGTATTGTGGAATAATGGTTACAAAAACCGGAGTAAAAGTGGTAGAGTTCAATTGCAGATTTGGCGACCCGGAAACTCAGGCTGTACTGCCTTTACTTGAAGGAGATTTTCTTAAATTGCTCTGTTCTGCTTCAGAAGGAAAGTTAAATAAAACTTCGGTAAAATATAACGGCGGCGCATCAGTCTGTGTAGTAGCTGCGTCAAAAGGTTATCCTGACAAATATTTTACAGGATATGAAATAACAGGAATAGATGAAATAGCCTCACCGGAAATTCTGATCACTCATGCCGGAACAAAAAGAGAAGGAAAAAGAGTTTTAACATCCGGCGGCAGAGTATTAGGTATAACCGCAGTCATTCAAACTCCAGATTTGAAATCTGCAAAAGATACAGCTTACAAAGCAATTAATACAATAAATTTTGAAGGTATGTATTATCGCAAAGATATTTCCGACAAAGCAAATAAATATTTAAAATCTTAATTCAAATTATAATGTTAATGATTCCGGAATTATTAACGAATAAATCCCTAAAACGCTAAAATACAAAGGCTATTTTCCGTAAGCGTTTTTTTATATTAAATAACTCGCCATTTTTTCCTGATTTAATTAGGAAGGTTTTTATTTTTTAAATATTTGCCAATTCCCTGTTATTTGTTATCTTCCAATTGAAAAAATTACCAAAGACCTGATAGTATTACAGCCAATATATTTGGCAAAAAAAGACATTTTTTTGTTCTATTGATATTCTTAGTTGGTTTAAAACAGTTATACCTGTTAATTATTTATGCTTTTTATAAAACCGAAGTGTTGATAA